>Ga0129307_1000194_pt1 | contig 106667 bp, 109 predicted proteins | sample P1105metagenome_FD_94437 | JGI IMG/M metagenome (GOLD analysis project Ga0129307, IMG submission 94437) | Capybara group fecal microbial communities from Wisconsin, USA - P1105 metagenome | ecosystem: Host-associated > Mammals > Digestive system > Large intestine > Fecal | place: USA... | reverse complement strand
TAACAAACCTCAGTCCTCAGTATATTGCCAACGGTGTGACAGTTAAGGTCGGCTGTTCTGCGGATGATGACTGCGTGGCATCGGTTGTCGGGGCTTTATCCTCGGCTGTTGTGTCGCAGGATTCCACGACAAAAATCCTCAGCATCAGCTAAAGGGGGCGGCATGGCACAGCAGGTTAAACTAATGGGGGCAATTTATTCTGATGTACCTGCGGTCCTGCTCCCGGACAATAATGATGTGATGCACCGCTTTGATGATGCTTCTGTAACGACCGCCACGGCGGCAGATGTGGCAAGCGGGAAGACATTTCTTGCGGCAGATGGGACGATAACCACGGGTACTTCAAGCGGAGGGGGCGGCTCGTCTGCATGGACGAAAGTTGCGGAAAATTCCTATGCTGTTAGCACGACATCGACAAGCACTGCAACAGTAGATACATTGTCAACGGGGCATAGCGAGCTTTGGACGTCCGACAAGTGGGTATATGTGAGGATAAGGGATACCGCAGGAAAACGTAACGGGTATTTTTACGGGAGTGATTCTTTTTTTTATAACACTCATGTTGTCAATGGCACAACGCAAACAAGCAGTGGGTCGGGAATTAGAATTTTTACACGCTATAATGATGGCACTTTCACACCAACGGCGCAGACAAGTACTAACGGGTATGGAGTCTATGCAGATTACATCTACAACGATGGGAGAGTCCGCATCCGCAAGAGATATAACTCGACCAGCACGTTGACCATAAACGGCACATACAAGGTTGAGGTCTATCTGCTCGACCCGCCGGGCGGTATTCCGCTTTTCACATGACAGCAAGGAGGCGCACATGAGCGATACTGCAATTACGTTTACTTTATCGGATGTGCTCTGGATCTGCGGAGCCATCTGCACGATCGCAGCAGCCATGACGGTGATCATCAATGCCTTCAGGAGGGCCCGGGAGCCGGAGCTCCTCCAGGACCAGAGAATCGACGCTCTGGAGAAGCAGGTGACGAAGTTCGGGGAGTACCTTGACCGGGACAACCGGAGGCTCAACAGTCTCGACGAGGGCAATCGCGTTACCCAGCAAGCGCTTTTGGCGCTGATGAGCCACGCGATCAACGGCAACGACATCGACAAGTTGACACGGGCGAAGGACGACCTGGAAAGCTACTTAATTAATAAAGGAGGGACAAGCATATCATGAGATTACCTGATTCTGTTTATAACATCCTGAAATGGATCATTGCTATCGTGCTGCCGGCAGCTGCAGTCCTTTATGGAGAGCTTGGCCCTGATTGGGGATGGTACGATCCAGACCTCATTGTCCTGACGATCACGAAGGTCGATGTCTTCCTTGGCATGATCCTGGGCATCAGCTGCTACAACTATGCAAAGGGAGGCGAAGAGTGAACGTTTACCAGAGGGGGCAGGCTGCCCTGTGCGGCGATTACTACCAGTACACGCCCACCGGAGCCGGACGCTTCATGCAGGCCGGCAGATGGACACTGACGCCATCCCGCGGGTATGTGGCTTTCTTTTACTCGAGTTCACTCAAGCGGATCTCACACACGGGTCTTGTGGTCAGCGCGAAGCGGAGGAACGACGGAACCTGGGACATTACGACGATCGAGGGCAATACCTCCGCAGCTGAACGGAGCCGGAACGGCGGAGAGGTCCGCAGGAAGTTTTACGCCAATCAGAAAATCGGAGGCGGTGCCTGGTTCGCCGGCTTCGGGATCCCTGTCTACGGGGTCACCACTTGCTCCGTCGAGGGCGTGATCCAGGTCGCAGAGTCCCAGATCGGGTACCAGGAGAAGGCCAGCAACAGGGATCTTGACTCCTTCACGGCGAATCCTGGCAGCGCAAACTACACGAAATACGGAGCATGGTACGGCTACCTTCCGGCGCAGTGGTGCGCCCAGTTCGTGAGCTGGTGCTTCTACCAGGCCTGTGTTAAAGGAGCCACCAGGTGGATCCGGCAGGATGATGGACGATGGACTTACAGAAAAGACGATGGCCGGCTTGCTGCCAATGAGTGGCTGTACATTAATGGACGGTGGTATGCGTTCCTGGATGACGCCACGATGGTAAAGGGGTGGTTTAAGTCCGGTGACTCCTGGTATTATCTGGCGGATGACGGCGGTATGCTGTCCGGCCAGTGGATCCGGGACAAAGGGAAGAACTACTACCTGACCGGCAGCGGGGCCATGGCGACGGATGCTTATGTCCGGAGTGAAATGCCCTACGCGGATGGGAAATACATCTACTACTGGGTGGGATCCGACGGAGTCTGGCAGCCAGCATGGGATACAGACCGGCCGGATCTCAAGAAGTACGACCTCGCCGTTTAGTCAACTATGGGTCAACTAAGCCTTGACTAAGCCTTAACTTTGCCTCGCGCGGGAGACCGTGCGGGGCTGTTTTTTGACTACAAATCTGACTACAAAACCCTGAAAAAGGGGCACTGACTACAAGCTGACTACAAGCATTTGACATTAAAATGCATCATTTTTTATTACAACAAAAAACCCCGAATCCCTTGATTTTACTGGGCTTTTCGGGGTTTTTCTTTCGAGCTGATGACGGGAATCGGACCCGTGACCTCCGCACTACCAATGCGACGCACTACCGACTGTGCTACATCAGCATCGCGCTTGTCTTAAGCAAGCTTCAGTATAATATCATGCGATCACGCGGATGTCAACAAATTCTGTGGATTTTTTTTTGCTTTTTTTACAGGCGGAACAGGAGGAATCCGGAAGCTTTCATGATATGATAGCGATTGAAATAATGGACCTGCGCCGGAACCGGGGAAGGGGACGGCGGAAGCAGACAGGATCAGATCCGGGAGTCACAGTTATGGAGTCAAAGCGTGATATTGGTGCAATTCTTGTTTTTCTCGCGGCGGTATGCTACAGCCTTGGCGGCGTCTGCATCAAGCTGATCCCGTGGAACGGGCTCGCGATCAACGGCGCAAGGACCGCGATCGCGGTGGTCGTTCTGGGGATCTATCTGAAGGCGATCCATCATCCGCTCAGGCTGAACCGGTGGATCCTTCTCGGGGCGGTCGCGATCTTCCTGACGAACGCGCTGTTCTCGATCGCCAACAAGCTTACGACGGCGTCCAACACGATCGTCCTGCAGTTCACGGCGCCGATCTTCGTCATGCTGTTTACGGCGTTTTTCTTCCGGAAGAAGCCGGAGGCGCTTGACCTCATGGCGTGCGCCGCGGTGTTCATCGGCATCGTCCTGTGCTTCGTCGGAAGCCTGGGCGGGGGCGCGCTTGCCGGGAACCTGCTTGCCGTGGTGTCCGGCATGACCTACGCGGTCGTTTTCATGATGAACGAGCTGCCGAACAGCGACGCCATCTCCTCGGTCTTCTGGGGGGACGTGATCTCCGCCTGCGTGGGCTTCCCGTATGTCATGCAGGAGACGGACTTCAGCGGGATCGTGATCCTGAATCTTCTGATCCTCGGCGTGGTCCAGGTGGCGCTCGGATACATTTTCCTCTGCATCGGCCTGAAGACGGTGGATCCCGTCCGGTCCAGCCTCATTTCCGGCATCGAGCCGGTGCTGAACCCGATCTGGGTCGCCTTGTTCTACGGGGAGCGCGTGACAGTCATGTCGCTGGCGGGCGGCGTGGTCGTCGTGGGAAGCGTCCTGGTCTACAACATCCTGAAGATCAGGAAAAACAGAACAGCGGCAGGGAGCGCCTGACATGACGGTTTTTGAACAGATCCTCAGCGGCTTTACCATGGAGAACGCCTTTTACGACTGGCAGGATTACCGGGGAAGGCTGACCGCGCACATCCTCGCGGGAGAGGAACGCGCGCATATGAAAAAGCTTGCGGTGATCGGCGCGGGACGCTGCTGCGACCTGGACCTCCGGGAGCTTAGGGCACGGTACGGGCATGTGACGCTGGTGGACCAGGACAGGGAAGCCATGGAAGAGGGGCTCCGCCAGTACGGCCTCCGGGAAGGCGGAGGCCTGGTCCTCAGGGAGGCGACGCTGACCGGGATCACGCTTTCGGACGTCCGGGCGTTCTGCGGACGCCTGGCGGCGGGAGAGGAGCCGCTTTCCGCGTGGCTCCCGCTTCGTGGGAAGCTTTATACCTCTGCGGAGGACTTCAGAGCCATTCTGGCCCCGCGGGAATTCGATACGGTCGTGTGCGCCGGCGTGCACAGCCAGCTCTTTTCTCTTTTATCCTATACGGCGCACGTCCTTGGTGACGCGGAGGCCCTCGACGAGGCGCTCTATGAGGTGTCTGCCGGCCTGATTCCCCTTCTGAATACCGCGCTGCTCGGCGCCGCGAAGGAGCGGGTCCTGTTCGGCTGCGAGTATGACGAAGCGCGCCCGGTCGAGGGGGCGTACCGGTGCATCGAGGACGTCCGCGCGCGCGGGCTCGAGTACAGCGAGCGCCACATCCCGTGGATCTTCGACCTCGGCGCGGGACGCCTTTACGATATCCTGGTGCAGGAGGTCTTCCCGTGGCCGGACGGCCGGTGAAGGCCGGACCGCCGCGCAGGGCAGGAATCCCCAACATCTAAAGCAGGAGGCGGCACATCGTGCCGCCTCCTGTCTGTTCAATCGATTCAGATGTCTGCCTTCCAGATGCCGTGCAGGTTGCAGCTCTCGTATGCCGCGACCGCGACCTCGCCCTCCGCGAGCGCGAACTTTGCGAACGGCTTGTCGCCCGGCTTCAGGTCCTTCTTCTGGAAGCCCTGGTTCGTCTCGAGGATGATCCACTCGATATAGTGCTTGTCAAGCATGGGGTGCTCAACGCTGCCGACAGCGACCTCGACCGTGGAACCGTTCACAGTGACAGCCGGGATGTGCTTTTCCCTCGCCGCGTCAACGGTGCCGGGAACGACCTCGACCATGGGCTCGCCGCAGCACTTGGTCGGACATGCGGACTCACGGAACAGGACAGCGATCTTGCCGCAGCCTTCACATTTATAGAATTTCATGGATGTTACCTCCTTGTGATGTTGGTTATACCTTGGATGCGAAGCGTAGAAACGCTGCTTTTATTTTACTATAAAGCCGTGAAAATGTCATCAGGGGCGGCCGGTGCGGTCGTAGACGCCGGGGCGGATATGGCGCTTGAAGCGGCAGAGACGCTCCTCGCAGTTCCTGCACGCGAGGGACGCGTTGGTCTCTTCAAGGAAGCGCTCCGGATAAAGCTTCTGCTTCACCTCCCACTGGAGGAGCACAGCGAGCGAAACGAGCGCCAGCACACGCGGGTACCAGTGGTCAATAAAGAACATGGGCGTGAACATCATGGGAAAATCCCAGTTGTAGATCCTGCACGTGGTGCAGCACCGGTTTTTCAGGAACCAGAGCTGGAACGGGCAGACGAAGAGGATGCAGATGATGTCGCAGACCGAGTAGAAGAGCGAGACAAGCAGCAGCGCGCCCTCGTCGAGGATGCCCCTCCTGTAAAGAAGGAGGATGATGCCGTTCAGCGCGAACCAGGAGCCGGCAGCGGCAGCGGTGCGGAGGGAGCGGACAAGTCCCGCGCGGGGACCCGCAAGCTCCGGCGGGAGCGGGAGCGGCCGGATGCTGCCGGTATATGGCCGGAGGTTTTTCCGGAACTGGCGCCCGCAGCCCATGCTCTCAACGCGGGACGGGAACATGCGGAGGACCATTTCCGGGATAAAGAGGAGCCAGACAAGCACAAGAATGTGCGGGAACCCGCCGAAGCGCTCAAAAAGCGTGCTTCCGCTGTTCGCCGCGTATGCCGCAATGGCCGCGGCAAACAGGCTTCCTCTTACGAGAAGCCTGAGAAAATGAAGCTTTAAGGTTTTCGAAAGGCCGGTTTTTTTCATGACCTGATTATATCACAAAAAAGCGCCTGCCGGTTTTCCGGCAGGCGCGGGCATTTCAGAGTGTCCGGGATCAGTCCTCTTCGTCCTCGTCCTCGATCTTGGTCTTCTTTACGATGGTGCGGGTCTCGCCGTCGGCGTCCGTGATCTTCGTCACGTTGTACTCATAGTTCACGCCGGTGTCGCCCTCGTAGGTAGAGACCTTTTCATACTTCTTGTAGTACGCAGCCTGGTTCTTGAGGAAATCCTCCTTGGAGCCGCCGGCCTCGTCGTCTTCCTCGTCGCCGTCGTCCTCGCTGTCATCGCGGTCGTAATCCGCGTCCTCGTCGTCATCGTCATACTCGTCGGGGAAGGTGCGTCCGCCGCTGTCCGGGGTCGTGGTCTGCGTCCAGGAGGAGGAAGCGGTCTTCGTGGAGTAAGCGTAGCCAAGGCCCTTTCCGGGACCGCTGGTGGTGTCCTTCGCTACCTGGAGCCCGGGGCCGTTGGAAGCGTCGCTGGCATCCCAGCCGTTGTCCTCGGTCTCGTCGTCTTCGTCGTCACCGGGGAAATCATCGTCATCATCGGCATCGTCCGGGCTGGACGCCGTGCGGAAGGAGGTGGCGGTCTTCTTCACATAAGCGCCGTCGGAGCCGAGGTGGTAGCCGTTCACGTCGCGGTCCACTGCCATGGCGCCGCCGTCAGCGGGATCAAGATAGTACCAGACGCCGTCGACCTGTACCCAGCCGGTGATCATGGCGCCCTGCTCGTCGCCGCTGTTCGGATTCAGGAAATACCACTTGCCGTTGACCTCTTTCCAGCCGGTCTGGAGCGCGCCCCTGCCGTTCGCGTCCGGTCCGACATAATACCAGACCCCTTTTTCCTGGACCCAGCTGTTCAGGACTTCATTCCCCTGAGCGTTCCTGTAGCGCCACGCGCCGTCTGCGAAGTCCCAGGTCCCCGCGAGAGCGGTCCCTGCCATCATGACAGCCGCGACACCTGCCGCCATGAGGATCTTAGTCATGCCAGTTTTTTTCATTCTGAAGCCTCCATAAATATTTGGATTGGTAAACGGGATGCTTTCCCGCATTAACAGGTCCATTTCTTTTCAACCCTATGGTATCATATCTTCTGTGAAAAAAATGCGAAGGATTTCTTACAATACCTGTCACAAAACCTTACTTTTACGGCACGCCCTTTTTATAATTTTGAGAACAGGGAAGGCCCTGTAAAGTGCCGGGGGCCCGGGCGGCGGATATGCGATATTCGTACAGATTGTATAAAAAATAATTTCTTTACATGATCCATGCAGTTTACTGTTGCATTTCCGGCCGGTTTTCATTAAAGTTTCTTTTGAATCAGGCACGCCGCGGCATGCGGCGCCTTGTACGGCAGAAAAAGAAGGACAGTCTTTGAAACAAGTGGAAGGAGTAATATAAAATGAGTATTCGTATCGGTATTTCAGGCTACGGCAACCTTGGGAGAGGCGTGGAGAGCGCGATCAGGCAGAATCCTGACATGGAGCTTGCCGCTGTATTTACGAGAAGGGACCCGGCACAGCTTAAGATCCGCACGGAGGGCGTCCCGGTGGTCAGCGCGGACGATGTTGACGCATGGGCGGACAAGATCGACGTCATGATCCTCTGCGGCGGAAGCGCGACGGACCTGCCGGTCCAGACCCCGGTCTATGCGGAGAAGTTCAACGTCATCAACAGCTTTGACACCCACGCAAAGATCCCGGAGCATTACGCAGCGGTCGATGCCGCGGCGAAGAAGGGCGGGAAGGTCTCTATCATTTCCCTTGGATGGGATCCGGGCATGTTCTCGCTGAACCGCATGATCTCCACCATGATCCTTCCGGACGGAAAGAACTATACGTTCTGGGGCCGCGGCGTGAGCCAGGGCCATTCCGATGCCTGCCGCCGCGTGGAGGGCGTGGCTGACGCGCGCCAGTACACGGTCCCGGTCCCGGAGGCTGTGGCGAAGGTAAGAAACGGCGGGCAGCCGGAGTTCACGACCAGGGAGATGCACACGAGAGAGGCATATGTCGTCGCGAAGGACGGCGCGGACAAGGCGAAGATCGAGGAAGAGATCAAGACCATGCCGAACTATTTCGCGGACTACGACACCACGGTCAACTTCATCACCGAGGAGGAGATGAAGCGCGATCATGCCGGCCTTCCGCACGGCGGCTTCGTGATCCGCAGCGGCGTGACCGGATTTGACCATGAGCACAGGCAGATCATCGAGTACAGCCTGAAGCTTGACTCGAACCCGGAGTTCACGGGCAGCATCCTTGTCGCGTACGCAAGGGCGGCGAAGCGCCTCGCGGATGAAGGCGCGAGCGGCTGCAAGACCGTCTTCGACATCGCCCCGGCGTACCTTTCCCCGCTGTCCGGCGAGGAGCTGAGGGCGCACCTTCTGTAACCCTGAAGAGCTGAGGGCGCTTCCCCTGTAACTTCATATCCGACCGGAGGAGCTTTTTCGGCTCCCGGCCCTTCGCGGCGCCACCCTGCCGGCGCCCGGGACCGGGAGCTGTTTTTTATCTCCATATGTTTTGATTTTTCTGACGCCCGTGCGGCGGAGGAGCTCCTTCGCCTTTTAAACCTGCGGGGAGGATGGTATATTGGAAGGGACAGGAGGGAAGCGCATTGAAGATCAGGCAGAAAATCAAAAGGATCGGGGCGGTCATGCTCGCGCTGTCCATGTGCGTGACTATGCTGACGGGGTGCTGGCTTGCAGATCCGGAGCTCTTGTGGGAAGTCGCAAAGGAATTTGAAGAGATCGAGGCGGAGCTTGCAAAAGAAATGGCCGGCGGTGAAGCGCCGGAAAACGGCAGATATTATATGTCGCGCAGCGGGTTTGATCCGGAGGTCGACGGGACAGGATTCATACATTCAATCGAGAAGCCGGCGGATTATAATGCCGGGCTGCCTTGTCTCAGCAAGGCCGGAAGGGATGTTTCCGCGATCTCGGCAGGAGATCTGATCAACCTCTTTGCATTTGAACCGATCGGAGTGACATTCAATGTTTTGCATGAAATAGATAAACTGAAAAAGGAATCTAAATGGCCGGGATACTGCAACGGAGCAGCGCTCCTCACGGCACTTGTATATAACGGGGATGTTTCTCTTGACAGCATTACGAATACCGGCGCGGAGCATTTTTCGGAATTGGACCCGAACACGGACCCGGAATTTTTAAGCAAGATCCTTTTCTATTTTTATACACAGTACACGCTGAACAGAAACGTGAAGGAATTTCCATCTGCGAATACCCAGAAATTTCCGTTGGAGGTATGCTCCAACGTGCACTGGAATAAAAGAGACAGTGAAGGAAATGTAACAGATGAGGAACGCGAAAGGCTCAGGAAGTTTTTTGAAAAGGTTTACGGCCTTATGCAGGACGGAAAAGTCGGGATCCTTTTTGCGCAGTATTTCTCAAACAGTGAAAAACACGGGCATGCTCTCGTGGTTACCGGATGCTATGTGGAGGGTGAAGGTGACGATCGGGAATATGGCCTTGAACTTTTTGATATCAACAGTGTGGGAACAAAATTCGCAAATAAGGCTCATAAGTTGGAAAAGGGCGAAGATTACGACTCCTGGTTCGGCTGTCTTGAGAGGATAAAGATCGTAAGTGACTATTCCGATTTCTTTATTGACAGTGGTCCTTCAAATATAGGATTTAATTTTGATAATTATAACTGGCTGAAATTCGTCGGCCCTGAGAGGCTTTCCGCGATCGCCGATGCCGCTGAAAATGACCCGTACACGGCGTACGCGCTGCTAAATGACCCGGTCTCCCTTGCGGCGGAGGGAGATGCCGGCCTCGCCGGTCTCGATCCTTCCGGCCCGGTACAGGGGATCCCTGAGGACCACATGTGGATCAGCGTTCCGGACGGGGAGCCGTTTGAACTGACCGCCGGGAATGGAACGTTCTTAAAGTCCGAGGGCGGAGAGATCACCGGCGACATGGCGGTCTACAATGCCTATACCTCGGACGACGCGGACGGGCAGACGCTTCATATCGAAACGGACAAAACGGACGTGCTTACCGCGACGTCCGCCGGCGGGATCATAAACGTCAATGCGCTGGACAACGACAATTATCTTGCCGTTTCCGCGGAGAATGCCGACTCCGCGGCGCTTACCCTGGGCGACGGGGTCGACATCATAGGTGAGAATTTCACCTTTGACGCCTATATTTCAACGGAGCCCTCTGAGAGCGTGGGGAAAGGGACGCCCGGGAAGGATATCGGCGACGGCCTGGTCTCGCTCGCCGCAGGCGCGGAAAAGACGGTCAGCCTGAAGGCTGAGGGTACGGACGTGAAAACGACGTCTGACGGGGCGCTGACAGATGTTGTCATGGCACGCTACAGGGGAACGGAGAAGTTCGAGCGCACCGTGGAAAAGAGCGACGGAAAGCTTTCCTTCAGCAGCCGGCTCGATATCAAGGACCGGATCCGCCGGCTTTTCAAGGAGCTTGCGGAAAGGCTCAGGGGCGTAAGGGAGTACGCCAGACGGATGCTCAGGGAGTTCCTGCCGGAAAGCGTGCTGAAACTAGGAGAAGAAAAACAAAAGGAAAGGAGACTGTCATGAAACTGATCCTGCATGTAACGTATCACTGCGCGTCGAGGGAGAACGCGGAAGCGTTCTTAAACGAGTCCAATGCCGCCGGTATTCCGGACATCACCCGCGCCGAGGAGGGGTGCCTCGCTTATGATTTCTTTTTCCCGGAGAAGGGGAACGACCTCCTGCTGGTCGAAAAGTGGGAGAGCGACGAGCTTCAGGCGGTCCACGTCACGAAGGACCATATTAAGAAGCTCCAGGGGATCAAGGCGAAATACGTCGAAAGCGTCACCCTTGAGAAGTTCCGGGAGGCGTAAGACAAAAAAGAAGAGACTGCCGCACAATGTCATTAAGTTAAGGCTTTTGAGGACGCTTTAGTACATGAAGATCCCTTCGATTGATAATCGGGGGGATCTTTCTTTTTTTGAAAGATCCTGACAACTGATTCTGCAAAAAAAATATAGATACTATCAATATGGCTTCCTTCATATGGCAATAAGCAAGTGCTCCATGCTGTTGCGTTTTCAGAAAAACTTGGATAAAATGCTTTCTGTTGACACTGCCGCAGGGAAGGGGAGACCGGACTGATCTCCTTACCTTGCGGGGAATTCCGATCATCCGGCAAGGAACGAGGATAGAAAATGCCTGATAATAATCAGCTGCAGAGCAGTCAGAACAATATGAAAACCGGAACAGCCTGGGATGAATCTTTCAAAGATCTGGATCAATTGCATGAAAGAGGGCTGATTCAGGAAGATGTTTATATGGGAATATCTTCCTTGCATGATATGATCACCGGAATCATGCGAAGTGAGCGGGAGACAGGGCAGTCCCGGATAGATACGCTTACCCTCAGGGTCCTTCGGCAGGCTTACGCAAGTGTGCACAAATTATGCAATGAATATCTGGCGTCTCATGAACCGGACGACCCGGGTTACAGCACTCTGCAGTCTGTCTCACAGGAGATCCATGCGGAAAGGGAGAACCTTGAAAACTATAACCCAGGCCTTTCACTGACTTTACGGGACATTTTTGACCCTGAAAAATCCAGAGAAAGGAACCGGACTGAAGAACTGGATCTGAGCCGCAGGGTGGGACAGGCAATGAGTGCCCGTATCCCTGCGAAAGCCAACGGCAAAAATGGCTATTTCACACCGGAGGAGGAAGGAAAAAAACAGGAAATATTTTATAACAGTCTCAAAGCCGGCATCAACCTGGAGGACGATCAGAAAGCCGATTATGATGAGCTTTTCCGTATGATCTCCACACCTGAGGGGATCGCCGGATTTACGGAGATGATCCATGATCCTGAATGGAGCGAGATCGTCACTAATTTCACTTATGGTGAGGAAGAAGAAAAAAAAGCGCCTTTCCGTTCCAGAATGGCTGAAACACTGCGCAGATCCGGAGCATCAGAGGATATTATCAGCCAATATCTGTCCCGGGAGGATTTCTCCGATGCATATCAGCAGCTGATAGGCGCATACAATAAAGAGCTTTCCGGAGTGGCGTATAATTATAAATATGCGGGGATCGCCGGAAATGCAAATATCGAAAGACGGAATGCGGCCACCTCAAAAGTCGGAGACCTGATCGGAATGACGGATCTCATGGCCTACTCCACCACCATGACTGCCGTCATCGACGGCAGGGAAGTCAAAGGCGTCTTTATGGAGGAAGCCAGAGGCTATACCACACCTGAGCTGAAGAAAAAGGTGGAGCAATATGACGGCGGAGTAGACTATAACGAGGAAGAACTCATAAAGCAGGTAAGCGATATCCAGGCTCTGGACTATATCTGCGGCAGCACTGACAGGCATGACAAAAACGTGATCTTCCAGTTTGATGAGGATCAGAAGAAGATCATCGGGGTAAAAGGAATCGACAATGATATGTCTTTCGGTATTCTTTCTCCGGAGTCCCTGGATCAGGGCAAGCGCTATATGGCCGGCCCCGACAATATGCTTCTTCTGCGGCAGAGCACCGCGGACAGGATCCTGGGCCTGAGCCGGGAAGAATTGGAAAACTCCCTGGAAGGCCTGATCGAACCGGATGAGATCGAGAGCGCCTGGAAACGTACGGAAGTACTTCAGAACCGCATTCTGGAATCCATGAAGCGGGAAGCTGGTTCGAAAAAGCCCCTGGGAGATGATCTGTCAATGGGGCAGCTGAGGATACTCAAAGATGACGATCCGTTCTGGAAAAAACTGAATTTTTCCCAGCTTGGTCAGATCGCGGGTAAGAAGTCTCTTTTCGGGCAGATCTCAAATATCAAGCTTTTTGAGAAAGCGCCTCATCAGCCCGATATTCTGAACGGGAGACCCAGAGCAGATGTCCTTATCTGCACGACAGAAACCGATGAAAAGATAAATGAAGGATTCCTTCCCTCAAATGATATCGCGGCTGTTCATCAATATGCCCGGAATGGTCTGGACCAAAGCTATCCGGAGACATATCCCATAAGTCAGGCCAAAGCCTATTTTTCGTTTCATATCAAGCCATTTATGGACGAATAAATATTTGAGACTTCCCTGTATAAGGATCTTGGCATCAGGAATATCACGGACTGTATCTATTGTGACGGAATGAATGTCAGAGATTTTCTGAGGGAAAAGTATGGTGTCACCGCAGCAGACGATGAGTACTCACTGGAGACAAGGATCGGTGAGCTGGCTTTATCCGGGAAACATCAGCTTTCGCTTGTAAATATACAAACGGACAGGAACGGAAAGGAATATGTAAATATCTCTGATATAAAGGTTGACTTTAAATCCATAGACCCCTATTGCAGGAATTTATCAGAGAAGCCGGGTGAAATGGGGAAAAGGCTTGATAAGACAGCTGATGAAACCCGTGAGAACAGGTTCGCAAATATCGAAGAAGATGTCCGGGGAAAATGCCGGCAGAGATTTGGCCGCGAGCTCGGAACCGGAGATCCAGTCCTGTCTCCCGAGACTGTGCGGAAAAACAGGCTCGAAGCAGGGATGGAAAGAAGCATCCTCCGGTTTAACAGCCGCATGAGCGCTGACAGACGTATCGAGTCAAATATGCAAAGGCTGCTGCTGCATCCTGAAGCGATCTCAGGCTATATGGAGATGTTTGAAACGAAGCATACGGCAAGAATTTTCCGCTGGAATTCAGGGACGTATAACGACACCCTCAGCGCCATGAAAGATTACCGGACAAATGCAGAGACTGTCCGGGAAATGGTCGTAAAGCTGTCGGAGGAAACAGATCCTCAAAAGATCGCCGCTCTTCAGTTAGAGGTCAGCAGGAAGCTGGAACAGACGAAAGAAAGCTATGAAAGATGCAGGGAGCTTCTTCCAAAGTATGTGCAGAAGGTTCTGGGAAATGACGGGAAGGCCGTGGACAAGGGTACCGGAACAGGCTTCGCGAGAGCAGCCGGCGCCCAGGGTCTGGAGTCAGAGTTTATAAAGCCGTCCATTGAAAGAACTGACCGCCCGGCGCAGAAAAGCAGCTCCCGTAACGGGAGCACGGGCGAGCTCATCTCGTTCAAAGATCTTTTTGAAGAGGAAATGGCCAGTCTGAAAGATAAGGGTGCATCAAACAAGCACAGAAAAGCTGCCAGGGCTGCCCTGGATTCAGCAAAGCAGGCAAAAAAGGAACAGGCCAGGAAGGAGCAGACCAAGATGGAACAGACCACGAAGGAACAGGCGAAGAAGAGATGAGACGCTCTTTCTCCTGTCTGTTCGCAATGAGAAAGACATGATCAAATCCCCCATGTATGAAGGATGTTCATACATGGGGGATTTTTGCCGCAGCCTCTTCTTTTTTATCACTATCTGGCGGGAATACCCCCGCTTCTGCAAATGGCGGGAGTGTTCAGGTTTTCGCCTGGTCCCAGAGCTCCTTCGCGGTTTTTCCGGCTGCTTTGGCGGTGCTGTTTCCGCCTTCTTCAGCGGCGCTTTTTCCGCCGCCTTCGGAGCTGCTGCTTCCGCTTCCCGCGGCCGGTCTGGTCCCGGCGCCGGTGCCGGCATTTGCCGCTTTTCTTTCACGCGGCGGAAGGTTCAGGTCCAGCCGGACGCGCGCCTTGATCATCTGCATGATCAGGTCCACGCACTCGTCGATCCCGTAGCTTGCGGAGTTCACGCAGAGGTCGTAGTGCGTCGCGTTGCCCCACTCGTATCCGGTAAAGCGGCGGTACACGCGGCTGTGCTCGTGGTCCATGCGCTTCACGAGCTTCGCCGCCTCCCTGAACGGGATCTGGTGCATGCTCATGACGCGGCGCACCCGGTTCTTGAAGGGCGCCGTGATGAAGATGCTGACGTGCGGGATGCGCGCGTTCCTGAGGACCACGTCCGCGCACCGTCCCATGACGATGAAGTCCTCCTCCTTCGCGAGCTTCGCGATGTAATCGCTCTGGTTGAAGAAGAGCGCGTCCTCCTCGGGAAGCCCGTGGTAGCGGTTGAAGTTCGAGAGCCAGCGGCGGATGCCCTTGAGGCGGCGGTTTTTTTCAAGAAGCTGCGCCGTCATCTGCCGTATGGCCTCGTCCGAGCTGATACCCTTCGAGATTCGGCGCTGCGGCGTGCCGCCGGCCTGCCCATTCTTTGCGCTGAGCTCCGCGCCCGCTTCGCGCTCCGCCTGGAGGCGTTCCATAACGTCCTTCATGACCGTCGCGTCATAGTAGTTCATGTGGAGACGGTCCGCGAGGCGGAAGCCGATGTCGTTGCCGCCGCTTCCGTAGGAGCGGCCGATGCAGATGATCAGCCGGTCCTTCGTGGTAAAGCTGCGGGTCGTGGTCATGACGAAGGGGTTCAGGCGCACGCGGTCGGAGCTTGCGATGTCGGAGGTCGCGACCTCAGGCACGAGGGCCTTCACTTCGTTGAAGATCTGGTTGTATTCGGACATGAGGCGGCTCCGCTGCTTCCTGTCCGGGATGGTGCGCGCCATTTTCGAGATGAGCGCGAGATAGCTTGTGACGAGATCACCGTCCGGGCGCACCATCATTTCCCGCGAGAGATCCTCGATGCAGGTCTCCTTCGGGCTTATGAGCGTTCGGCCGAGCGTGGAGCCGGAGAGGGCGTAGACCTCGGTGTCGAAATCGTAGATCCGCTCCGCGAGGGCGCGGCAGCGGTTTTCAAGATTATCCATTATTCGGCGCCTCCTTTACAGGAAAAAGACCAGCGTGTCGATGATGAACACGGGGATCAGAAAGCGGAGCGACCAGGTAATGTAACCGAAGAACGACGGCATGTGGATACCGTTTTCATCGGAGATGGATTTTACCATGAAGTTCGGAGCGTTGCCGATGTAGGTGACCGCCCCCATGAATACGGCGCCGCAGGAGATCGCCGTGAGGAGCCTGACCGGGACCGTCCCGAGCGTCGTCACCAGGCCTTCTGCCGCGCCGAGCGTTCCCGCGGTCGTGAGGAAGACAAGGTACGTCGGCGTGTTGTCAAGGAAGCTGGAAAGAAGCCCGGTGCCCCAGAACATCTCCGCCGGCTTTTCAAGACCGAGCCCCGGTCCAAGGTCCCTGAGGATCATAAGCGCGGGCTGCATGGTGATGAAGATGCCTATGAACAGCTCCGCGACCTCGGCGATCGGGCCCCAGGTGAAATGGTTCACGCGGCGGATCCTCACGGACGTCGTCTTCATGGAGAGGAAGGCGGAGGCAAGGATGATCACGCATTCGATGATGGTCGGCCAGGTGAGGACCACGCTTCCGAAGACGCGGATGCCTTTCACTGCGCCGTCCGGGCCGATGAACGCGGGGTTCGAGGGAAGCGTCCCGCTCAGGACCACCGCCGCGACGATCATGATCAGGAAGACCACGTTGTGCGTGCCCTCAAGGGAAAGCTCGGTGCCCGGCTTTGAGATATCAGGCCGCAGGCCCTCTGCGACATCCTGCAGGTATTTCCCCCGGTCAAGCAGGAAGAATACGGTGAGCATAAGCGCCATGTTGAAGAGCAGGACCGGGAAAAGGTGCATGCTCCATAAAAACGGGATGCCGCGCATGAAGCCCATAAGGAGCGGCGGGTCGCCGAGCGGCGTGAGGCAGCCGCCCATGTTGGAGATGAGGAAGATAAAGAAGACCATGATATGGCTCTTCCTTCTTCTCCAGGAGTTCATCTTGATCACGGGGCGGACCATCAGCATGGAGGAGCCGGTGGTGCCGATGAGGCTCGAAAGGAGCGTCCCGACCGTGAGGAAGAGGAGGTTGACGAACGGCGAGCCGGCGAGATCCCCGGTGAAGGTGATGTTGCCCGCGACCGAAAAGAGTCCGAACAGCATGACGATGAACGACAGGTAGTCATTCAGGACCGCCTCGAGCACCGTTTCCAGGGAGGCGCCCGCGCCGTAAAGGACGCCGTACGGGACCGCGAAGAGGAGCGACCAGAAGATCACGGCCTTCAGCCGGTGCCGCTCCCACCATTCCGCCGCCGTAAGCGGCAGCAGGGCTACACAAAGCAAAAGCCCGGCAAACGGAATACAAAGCCAGGCCGGGATAACAGTATTCATACAGATTTCCTTCCTGCTGGTCTATAGTCAAAACCAGATGCTTGTTACTTCAAATCATTGATGATATCACATCTTCCGTAAAAATCAAGCTTGTCTTGAATGGAAGGGGAAGCGCTGCCGGTCGGGCCTTACCGCGCAAAACGCCGGAAGCAGGTGTCTGCTTCCGGCGTTCCGTACGGGTTTCCTTTGTTCAGTTCTTCAGCATTTCCTCGCACCTTTTCAGCGCGTCGAAGGTCTCGGGGCTCAGGTCGTGCTCGATCTTGCAGGCGTCCTTTTCCGCGATCTCCTTCGGGACGCCGAGCCTGGTAAGGAGCATGGTCAGCGTGAGATGACGGTTGTAGATCCGTTCCGCGATGGCGCGGCCGGCATCTGTAAGCTCAATATGGTTGTCCTGGTCCATAGTGATATAGCCGTTTTCCCTGAGATGCTTCATGGCTATGCTGATGCTCGGCTTGGAATATCCCATGGCGTTCGCGATATCGATCGACCGGACGACTCCCTTCTGCTCCTTGAGCATAAGGATCTTCTCGAGATAATCTTCCGCGGATTCATGGATCTGCATGATAGGCGCCTCCTTTTTGATTCTGATTCAAGGATACCATAAAAGTGTATGGAGGTCAAAACGTCCGGCAGGAAGCTTTTTTCCTTGACATAAGGAAAAAGTTAGACTAAACTACCTGTAGTTAGCATTTCCTAACCTGAAGCGGAAGGCAGTGCATTGACCGCGGGGCTGACGGAGAGTAAAATGTTCCGTGAACAGACCTCTGACAGCGGGCCTTTCCCGGGCCGGGAACAGGCAGGAAGGAAATGTATGACGAACGGCTTTACGACTTTTATCGGTATCATGATCCTCGTCCTTATCGTGCTCTGCATCCGCTACATCCTGAAGCACGGACACAGCTCCACCCCGGGATGCGCGGGCAGGGACTGCGCGAGCTGCGGCATGGGCTGCGCCTCCAGGTTCTCCCCGGAAAAGAAGGATTTTGACAGGATCATGGGAGACAAGTAAGGAGAATTTGCCGGCTCATGGAAATTTCAAACGCACATCTCAGGTACCTGCTTGCTATCTATGATCTTTCCATGAGCGCCCCGGAGGTCAGCTCCGCCGGTGTGGCGCGCCTTCTCGGCGTTACGAAGCCTTCCGTCACGATCATGACGGACGCGCTTCTGAAAAGAGAGCTGGTGAAAAAAGAGCGTTACGGCAAGATCATGCTGACAGAGCTCGGAAGGGCGGAAGCAAGACGGTTCGGCCGGAAGGTCGCGGCGGTCCGCCGCCGCCTGCCCCGGCTTGGGATCCGCATGACGGAACAGGAGATGACGGAAGCGGCGTGCCTGCTCGCGGGGATCCTTTCCGAGGAAGCCCTTGAGCCTGACGGGAGCGCCGGCCTGCCCGGGGAAGACGGCATGATCTTCAGCGCAGGCGGGAGCCATCAGCCTTCCCGGGGCTGAAGCGGGGGAGACCCCGTTTTTTTACCACAAATAGTTAGTTATAGCTAACCTTTTAGGAGGTCATTCCATGTGTGTAGCGATCGTTGGCGGTAACGAATGTATGGAGCGTCGTTATATTGATACGTGCAGGAAATACGGCTGCAAGGCGAGAGTCTATGTGAAATCCCGCGGGGACATCACCCGCCGGTTCGGGTCGCCGGACCTCGTGATCCTGTTCACGAAGACGGTATCCCACAAGATGAAGGACATTGCCATGGCGGAGGCGAAGCGCTGCAACGCGAGCGTCGCGTGCGTGCACTCCTCCGGCATGAGCGCGCTTCTTGAGGTCATGGAGACCTACTGCGGGAAAGCGGGCGCGTGACCATGGAACGGTTGTTTGAGGAGGTGCTGGTCGAACAGTGCGCGCCTACGTTCGCGGGCGTGAAGCCGGCGAACATGTTCCGGTTCGATCCGCGCGGGCGCGCAGGTCGTCGGCGAGGGCCTTATGGTCAACAGCGCCCCGGACGGCTCCGAGGACGAGTGCAGAGAATACGGAAAGGCACTGGCGTAAGCTCTGCGCCTGTACTGAAAAACAATGCGCCTGACCGGGCACTTGCTTACCCCCTTGACCGCAAGGTTATAATAGGAGGGATAAAGAAGCGGATGTCCGTCAGCAAGGCGGATGCGCGGAAAGGCGCATGATCTTAATGAAACGAGTTTTACTGAGGGCCGCGGGGACGCTTCTGTTCCTGCGGCTTATTTACCTTGCCGGCCGCGCCGCGGGGGGGCTTTTCAGGATCCCCGCGGAGATCGGCGAACGCACCTACACGACAGACGCGGAGCTGACGGCGCTGGTGCTGATCTTCTGCATCGTCCTCCTTTTAAACGGTGTTATCGTTTCGGGGTGGACGGCACTCTCCGCGCTTTCCGGCGAGGACCGGAGGATCAGTACCGCGGGGACCGCGCTCCTTCTGTCCGCGTTCTTCCTGTACAGCTGCCTGTACGGCTACCCGCTGCTGGACAACCATTTCACGACGGCCTGGCTCATGACGGGAAAGTACACGGCGCAGCTTATAAAGTCGTTCCTGACGCTCCTTATGGGGATCTTTTCCGCGGGCTTTTCGTGGAACGATACCGCCGCGTGGTACACGGTCTGCGCATGTCTTCTTGCATGTCCGTTCGTGCTTCTCGCGGTGTTTCTCGGGATCCGGAACTTCCTTCCGGTGACCGGCGCGGCGGCGCTTCCGTCCCTGGTGTTCGCGGTGGGGCATTTCGCGTGCCTTTCCGGCAGGCTGCAGTGCGGCCTCGGACTTGCGGCATCCTTGACGGGCGCATCCGTGGTATACTGTTTCTCGGAGGAGTCCGAGCTTGGCTCCCACCGGAAGAAAAAGAGCGCGAGGGCCCTGGTCAGCGTCGCGGTCGACGACAAAAAGAGGCTCATCCTGGCGGCCGTGTGCATCGCCCTCTGGGCGGTCACGGTCTTCACCGGGAAGATCCGCTCGTTCATGGCGGTCATGCGTCTCATTTTTTCGAGCGACGTATACAAGTATCAGAATAATATCTACGAGCTTGAGGACCTGAGGATCGTCCAGGCGCTGTTCCTTTCCTATGTGCTTTCGCTTCTTGTGAAGGCGGTGCTGTCGCTCGTGAAGTTCGAGGACAGCTCCCGGTTCGGCGGGATCCTGCACAGCGGTTATATGATGCTTCTGTCCGTTTGGGTCATGCCGAAGCTTTCGGGCTTTATGTCCCGCGCTGCGGACAGCGCGCAGGGGGCGGTCGACGGCGCGGCGGTGGGGGAGCGGATCTCGCAGTTCCAGACGCCGGCGAAGGAGTTCTTCGCGGCGATGGGCCGGGGGACGGTGATCCCGGTCTTCTTCGGCATCGTCCTCGGGACGGGGCTTGTGCTCCTCCTCTTTTTCTTCACGTTCCGGCTGCCCTTCGTCCGGCTCGTCACCTGGTTCTTCGTCTGGTTTTCGGTCTGTACCTACGTGTACTGCCTGATCGGGCTCTTTTACCGGAGCGTACTGGACACGGGGCCGATGCTCCTGTTATGCTGGCTTCTGACGAGAATGCTGAACCGGATGCTTTCCGCGGGGCAGGCGCTCCGCGCGGGGATCCTGAAGCTCGGCGGAAGGGACTGAGGCCGCGTCGCGGGATCCGGGCCGGAAGGCCGGAAGAAGGCGTGCCGCCGGGACCGGAGACGGGAACGGGAAGGACCCGGGCGGATCGAAAGGATACAGGTCATGGATGAACACCTGAAATGGAAGTTTATTTCTGATACGGTCGTGAAGCGCGACCAGTGGGTCCACTTAAGGGCGGGGCGGTGGCTCCTCCCGAACGGGCGCGAGATCGCTCCCTACTATGTGTACCGGAGCAGGAGCTTTATCGTGACGGTCGCGATCGGCGCGGACGGGAACTATATCTTAGTGAGGCAGTTCCGGCCGGGGATCGGGGATGTGACGACAGAGTTCCCCGCGGGCGCCATGGAGGACGGCGAGGACCCGGAGGAGGCGGCGCGCCGCGAGCTTCTCGAGGAGACCGGGGCTTCCGCGGAGCGGTGGACCTTTCTGGGAAGGATCGCCCCGAACGCCACGATCGCGGGAAACTACGCTTACATTTTCCTCGCGGAGGGCTGCAGGAAGACGGACACGCAGCATCTTGACGAGACGGAATGCATGGACCCGGTCCGGCTTTCACCGGAGGAGCTTCGGCGGATGATCAGGGAGGGCGCGTTCGTGCAGGCTGTGCACGTGGCGGCGTACTATATGGCGGAGGCGCGGATCAGGGAGCGCGAGGCGCCGGAAGGAAGCGCGGTGCCGGAAGGAAGCGAGGCACCGGATGGCAGTGCGGCACCGGAAGGAAGCGCGGCACCGGAATGACGACGGACCGGCAGGGACGGATCCGGCAGGCGGACAGGGAGCTTAGTTAAGGAGACGGGCTTAGAAGATGGCAGAGCTCAGGCACAAATATTTTGCGGGGAGCCAGGAGGCGTTCCGGGCGGAGAGCAGGAGGATCGCGCAGTACGGCTGCGGGCTGATCGGCCTCTGCGACCTGATCATATATCTTACAGAGCGGTCCTGGCGCGAGCGCGCGGAGGGCCAGACCGGCGTGCACCGGGGGCGCTCCTACGAGGCGTTCGTCCATAAGATCGACGACCGGATGGCGAGGGCATACCGGAAGCTGGGCTTAAACGGCTGGTCCATGGCGCGCGCGTTCAACCGCCGCGCGAAAAAGCGCGGCTGGCCGCTCCGGGCGCGCTGGGGCGTTCCCATGGAGACGCTCGTGCAGGAGGTGAATGCCATGCTCCTCAAGGATATCCCGGTGATCATGTCCGTGGGGCCGGGCTTCAGGAGCCCGGACGGGACAAAGGGGATCCCGCTTCTTTCGGAGGGCGACCTCACGAAGCTCGGCACGGCAGCGGACCATTATATTACCGTGATCGGGCTGATCACGCGGGCGGGACGCAGGTTCTTCCGCGTCGCCTCCTGGGGGCGCATCTACCTTGTCGACGCGGAGGCCTACGAGGAGGGGCTCCGCAGGACGCCCGTGCTGTTCCGCGGGTTCACAAGCATTTTAAAGATCTCTGAAATATGAGAACGGGCGCTGCGTGTGCAGCGCCCGTTCCGGCTTTTCGGCATATCTTTTCCGGTGGGAGAAGATCCCATCGTGTGAAGCTTTACTTCTTCGCGAGAAGGTCGCGGATCTCGGTGAGCAGGACCTCTTCCTTGCTCGGCTCCGGCTCTGCCTCGGGCTCCGGCTCTTCCGGCTTCTTGCTCATTTCGGAGACCTTGTTCGCGGTGCGGACAATGTTGAACAGGACGAAGGCCATGATGATGAAGTTGATGATGGCCATGACGAAGTTGCCCCAGCCGATGGAGACCTTGCCGTCAAACAGCACCAGTGCCATATCCGTGAAATTCACGCCGCCGAGGCAGCCGAGGATGGGGCTGATGATATCTGCCACCAGGGAATCCACGATGGCTTTGAATGCAGCACCGATGATGACGCCGACTGCCATGTCGAGAACGTTGCCCTTAAGGGCAAAGGCCTTGAATTCTTCCATGAAATTTTTCATTGATGTTCCCCCTTTTTTGAAAAGTCCCGGACGGGACCACCGGAGATCCCGTTCCTGATGCTTCCGCATCCGGAACTATTATATCCCCAAAATAAATGAAAATCCACAGGAAACACATTATTATGGTAACTTATCGTGAAGAGACCCAGCGCCCGCTTGCGCCGCAGGGGAGGACCAGGCCGCTCCGGGTCACCGGGAGCCCGACCTCGTCCGAGAACGCGCGCCCGCCGGCCTTCGGGACGATCAGCGACCCGAGCATGTAGGTGAGGACGCTCGCCTGGAGCCCTGTGGTGTAGGAATTAATAAGGAAGAAAAGAGGATCGTCCGACAGAAGCTCCGAGAGAAGCCCAATGAGAGGCCAGACGGACTCCTCGATCTTCCAGATCTCGCCCTTCGGGCCGCGCCCGTAGGAGGGCGGGTCCATAATGACCGCGTCGTAACGGTTCCCGCGGCGGATCTCGCGCTGCGCGAACTTCACGCAGTCATCCACGAGCCAGCGGACCGGGGCGTCCTTAAGGCCGCTCGCCTCGGCGTTCTCCTTCGCCCAGCCGACCATGCCCTTGCTCGCGTCGACGTGCGTCACGTGCGCGCCCGCGGCAGCCGCGGCAAGCGTTGCCCCGCCCGTGTAGGCGAAGAGGTTCAGGACGCGGACCTCGCGGCCCGCCTTCACCCTGTCCGCGATGATCTCCGAGAACCAGTCCCAGTTGACCGCCTGCTCCGGGAAGAGGCCGGTATGCTTGAAGCTGAAGGGCTTCAGGCGGAACGTCAGCACTTTCCCGATGGAAAGCTCATATGTGAGGTCCCACTGCTTCGGAAGGCCGGAGAACTCCCATTCGCCGCCGCCCTTCGTGCTCCGGAAATAGTGCCCGTGCGGCTTCCTCCAGCCAGCGTCCTTTTTTTCGGTGCTCCAGATCACCTGCGGGTCGGGACGGACCAGGAGCCACTTTCCCCAGCGCTCCAGCTTTTCCCCCTCCGAGCAGTCGATCACTTCATATTCCTTCCAGCGGTCTGCGGTCCACATATCAGGTCCATCCTTTCCGATTTTCCATGTATTGTAGCAAAAGCGGGGCGGAGGGTAAAGAAGATTGTAAAGTTCCCGGGAAAAACGTAAGGGATTCTGCCTTGCGTATACGGCTGAGTGTGATAAAATGGATTTGATTTACATAATAAAGCAACTGTACCCTTCGAAGAGAGGTAACCATATGAAGAAGAACAGCTTCGCAGTCCCGTTCGCGGTCCTTCTTGCGTCCGCGGCGCTTACCCTTACCGCCTACGCGGACGATGCCGGCTGGCGGTCCGAGAACGGCGGCTGGCGCTGGTATACGGCGGCAGGCCAGTACGTGACGGATGTCTGGAAGAACGGCGCTGACGGCCAGGACCGCTATCTCGGCACGGACGGCATGATGGCCACGGATACCTGGGTCTCGTACGACGGACGCTGGTACTATGTCGACAAGGACGGCGTGCCGCTGAAGGGCGTGTGGAAGCAGCTCGTCCCGCCGGACTCCGAGCGCGGCGAGTCCGCCTCCGATACCTTCTGGTACTATTTCCAGGACAACGGGAAGCGGAGGGAGAATGAGTGGCAGGAGACCTCCGGCAAGTGGTACCATCTTGACGAGTATGGTAAGATGGAGTTTGGCTGGATCCTGGACAACATGTATTACACCGGCGAGGACGGTGTCATGGTGACGGGCTGGCAGTATCTTGAGGACCCGGAGGACTTTACGGAGACCACCGCTTCCACGCCGGTCGAGACGGGGGACCGCGACGACGACGGCCGCCACTACTATTTCTTCAACGTCCGCGGAAAGAAGTTCGTCCCGACGGACGGCGGCGGGATCGGCGAACGCACGGTGGACGGCAAGAGGTACTGCTTCGACGAGAACGGCGCGGCGCAGTTCGGCTGGGTCAACGTCGAGGGCACCGAGGACGACTCGGACGAGCCGATCACGGACTACCGCTTCTATAACCGCGACGGCACGCTCCGCACGGGCTGGTATTCCATCGCGGGAGGCCCGGAGACGTTCAACGGCGAGTACGACTACGACGTCATGTGGTTCTACTTCGGCAGCGGCGGGAAGCCGTACGCTTCGGAGAACGAGACCTACATCAAGAAGGACCTGAAGACCATCAAGGGCAAGAAGTACCTGTTCAACATGAACGGGACGCCTGAGACGGGACTTAAGATGGTCTACGACTCCGACGGCTCCGACAGCTACACGGCTTACTTCTTCGGAGACAGGAACACCTGCTCCGCGCAGACCGGCAAGCAGAAGGTCGTGGAGAGCAACGGCGAGACGGTCCAGTATTATTTCCAGACCAGCGGCGCAGGCTACACCGGCGTCCACGACGGATATCTCTACTATCTCGGCCGCGTGCAGACGGCGGACTCCGAGGACCGCTACAGGGCCGTGACCATCCCGACGAAGGCCGGCGGCGAAGGTGGAAAGAGCTACCTTGTGGATTCCAAGGGCAAGGTCAGGAAGAACGCCAAGCTGAAGGACAAGGGCGGGGTCAAGTACACGACCAACTCGTCAGGCGCCATCATCAAGATGGATGACGAGTCCGTTGACAGCGACGCGCAGTTCGACAGTCCGGACGAGCCGGATTTCGAGACGACCTATTACGAATAAAGAGTTCCTGGCCCCGGGGTGAGCGGCATCCCGGGGCCAGAGACTGAAAAACGATGAACGGGAGAACCGGAGGAAACACATTCATGAAGAACAGAAAGTTATACACGGCGGTGCTGGCTGCTGCGGCTGCCGCCATGATCCTGATGAACGGCTGCGGCGGGGACAAGGACAAGGCCGCGGAGACCACGGCGGCGCAGACCACTGCGGAGGTGACGGCAGAGGCGCAGACCGCCGCGGAGACCAAGGCTGCGGAGACCAAGGCCGCGGAGACCAAAGCCGCGGAGCAGACGGAAGCCGCTGACAAGGCGGAAGAGACCGGGGCGGAAGCCGGTGAGGCCGGGAAGGAAGCAGACGGCGGGGACCAGGCCGGAGCCGCGGAGGAGACGGCGGCGGAAGGGGATGTCGTCGGCCCGGGCGCAGGCCTTGACAGCCCGGTCATCGAGGAGACTGAGGAAGAGGATTACGGGGAGGAAGAGGACGACGAGTACTCCGGCGAGCCGAATCCCTCCGGAAAGGTGAAGAGCATCAGGAAGAACCATTCCGGGAACCTCGTGAAGCCGGAGGGCGGCGCCGAGGAGAGGACCCCGGACTGACCTCCCCGCACCGCGCGCGGGCCGGATCCCCGGAGAGGCATCCCCGGAACGGGCCCGCAAAAGCTTATTTAAAGCATATATATAATAGGGAAACACTGTCGCGTTAAGCCGGCCGTCCCTGCAGGGCTCCCCCCGGAGGGGCTGCAGGAAAAAAGCTTAATGCGGCAGCTTCTTTCTGCTTTTTTTTGTTAAAAACATCACTTGCAATTCCGTTGCAGGTATGATATGCTCACTCTTGCTGTGACACGATAGCTGTGAAGCGCGAGGTTGCCGTTGTTCCAGAACGGGGAATTCCGTGGAGCGAATGTCATGTTACGAAACTGACGACAAGTCACTGTACAGCTGAATAGACCTTTCCTGGAAGATCAGGGAAGGCGCGCCGTGTGTGATCGGCATGACACACCCGGCACTGTGTACAGTCACCGCTTGTCGTACTTCCAAAAAAGTGCGAAAAGGAGGCGACTTTTTTTATGGCAAGTCAGGTTATGAGAATCACGTTAAAGGCATATGATCACAAGCTGGTGGATCAGTCTGCCGCAAAGATCGTCGACACTGTGAAGAGGACCGGCGCAAAGGTCTCCGGCCCCGTCCCGCTGCCGACCAAGAAGGAGATCGTTACGATCCTTCGTGCGGTCCACAAGTACAAGGACAGCCGTGAGCAGTTCGAGCAGAGAACGCACAAGAGGCTCATCGATGTCCTGACCCCGACCGACAAGACCGTGGATGCTCTTTCCCGTCTTGAGATGCCGGCCGGTGTCCACATCGACATCAAGATGAAAACAAAATAATATCCTGCACTAGTATGAACGCTCAGGCGTTCCGCTGTAGGAGAAACAGGAGGAAAAAATGAAGAAAGCGATACTTGCAACCAAAGTAGGCATGACCCAGATCTTCAATGAGAACGGCGTGCTCGTACCGGTCACTGTTCTTCAGGCCGGACCGTGCATCGTCACGAAGGTCAAGACGAAGGAGAGCGACGGTTACGATTCCGTACAGGTCGCGTTCGGAGAGATCCGCGCGAAGCTCGTGAACGGACCGGACGCAGGCCAGCTTGAGAAGGCCGGCATCGAGAAGCAGACCGTGAAGAAGGGTGAGCATCAGAGAGAGGTTTATCCGGCGGGCTGTTTCCTTAGAGAGTTCCGCTTCGAGAACGCTTCCGAGTACAGCGTCAGGGATGAGATCAAGGCAGACATCTTCGCGGCAGGCGACAAGGTCGACGCGACGGCGGTCTCCAAGGGCAAGGGCTTCCAGGGCGCCATCAAGAAGAACAACCAGCACCGCGGGCCGATGGCTCACGGCTCCAAGTTCCATCGTCACCAGGGTTCCAACGGTTCCTCTTCCGATCCGAGCCGTGTCTTCAAGGGCAAGGGAATGCCGGGCCACATGGGTCACGTTCAGGTCACCACGCAGAACCTCGAGGTCGTGCGCGTTGACGTCGAGAACAACCTGATCCTGGTCAAGGGCGCTGTCCCGGGCTCCAGAAAAGCACTGGTCACCCTTAAAGAGACCGTCAAGGCGAAGAAGTGATCTGAGAGGAAAGGAGGAACGCTATAATGGCAAACGTATCTGTTTTTAATACCGACGGACAGGAAGTCGGAAAGATCGACCTGAATGACGCGGTGTTCGGCGTTGAAGTCAACGAGCACCTTGTGCATATGGCAGTAGTCGCGCAGCTGGCAAACAAGCGCCAGGGCACGCAGAAGGCAAAGACCCGTTCCGAGGTCTCCGGCGGTGGAAAGAAGCCGTGGAGACAGAAGGGCACAGGCCACGCAAGACAGGGTTCCACGAGATCTCCGCAGTGGAAGGGCGGCGGCGTCGTATTCGCTCCGGTCCCGAGAGATTACACCATGACCCTGAACAAGAAGGAAAAGAGACTTGCCCTGAAGAGCGCGCTTACGAGCCGTGTCCAGGAGAACAAGTTCATCGTCGTTGACGATTTCGGCATGGACGCGATCAAGACCAAGAAGATGGCGCAGACCCTGAAGAACCTCAAGGTCGCGAAGGCGCTCGTCGTTGCTCCGGAAGGCGATGCGAACGTCGTCCTCTCCGCAAGGAACATCGAAGGCGTCAAGGCCGCTTCCCCGAAGACCATCAACGTCTATGACATCCTGAAGTACAACACGGTTGTCGCTTCCAAGGCAGCTGTCGCAACGATCGAGGAGGTATACGCATAATGGCAAGCATTCAGTACTATGATGTGATCCTCAAGCCGCTCGTTACCGAGAAGAGCATGGCCGGTATGGGCGAAAAGAAGTATGTGTTCCTTGTTCACCCGGATGCGAACAAGAGCATGATCAAAGAAGCGGTCGAGAAGATGTTCGTCGGCGCGAAGGTCGCGTCCGTGAACACGATGAACTGCCCGACCAAGACCAAGAGAAGAGGACTGACCTTCGGCAAGACCGCAATGACCAAGAAGGCGATCGTCCAGCTCACCGAAGACTCCAAGGAGATCGAGGTCTTCCAGGGCCTGTGAGCAGCAGGGCAGTGACTATACGGTGCGAATCCGTGATAACAAATTAAGAAGGAGAATACAATGGGAATCAAGAAGTATACCGCGTATACGCCGTCCAGGCGAAACATGACCGGTTCCGACTTCGCTGAGATCACGAAGTCCACCCCGGAAAAGTCCCTGGTCGTGATCAAGAAGAAGAATTCCGGACGCAACGCGCAGGGCAAGATCACCGTCAGGCACAGAGGCGGCGGCACGAGAAAGAAATACAGGATCATTGATTTCAAGAGAAACGCAAAGGACGGCATCCCGGCAAAGGTCATCGCGATCGAGTACGATCCGAACCGCACCGCGAACATCGCCCTCATCTGCTACGCTGACGGCGTCAAGGCTTATATCCTTGCTCCGCAGGGACTGACTGTCGGCCAGACCGTCATGAGCGGCGACACCGCTGAAGCGAGAGTCGGCAACTGCCTCCCGCTCGCGAACATCCCGGTCGGCGCGCAGATCCACGCTGTTGAGATGTACCCGGGCAAGGGCGCTCAGCTCGCGAGAGCAGCAGGCAACACCGCACAGCTCATGGCAAAGGAAGGCAAGTACGCTACCCTGCGTCTTCCGTCCGGCGAGATGAGGCTTGTCCCGATCGGCTGCCGCGCGACCATGGGCGTCGTCGGCAACGGCGATCACAACCTGATCAACATCGGTAAGGCAGGAAGAAAGCGCCACATGGGCATCCGCCCGCACGTCCGCGGTTCCGTCATGAACCCGAACGACCATCCGCACGGCGGCGGCGAGGGCCGCGCTCCGATCGGACGCCCGGGTCCCAGCACTCCGTGGGGCAAGCCGGCTATGGGCCTGAAGACCAGGAAGAAGAACAAGCATTCCAACAAGCTGATCATCAGAAGAAGAAACGGTAAGGCTGCAGGCGCAGCTGCCAACTAATAGGAGGGGAGAGTACGTATGGCACGTTCACTGAAGAAGGGACCTTTCGCAGACGCAAGCCTGCTTAAGAAGGTCGAAGAAATGAACAAATCCGGCCAGAAGAATGTCATCAAGACCTGGTCCCGCCGCTCCACGATCTTCCCGGCCATGGTTGGCCTTACGATCGCGGTCCATGACGGAAGGAAGCATGTCCCGGTCTATGTCACCGAGGATATGGTCGGACATAAGCTCGGCGAGTTCGTGGCAACGAGGACCTACAGGGGCCACGGCGCTGACGAGAAGAAAGTCAGATAATAAGAAAGGTTTGAAAGGAGGGTTTCACACCTATGGCTAAAGGACACAGAGCCCAGATTAAAAGAGAAAGAAACGAACAGAACGATAAGAGACCGTCTGCAAAGCTTTCTTATGCACGCATCCCGGTACAGAAAGCCTGCTTCGTTCTTGACGCGATCAGAGGCAAGGATGTCGAGACAGCGCTCGGCATTCTGGCATACAACCCGAGATACGCTTCCGGCGTGATCGAGAAACTCGTCAAGTCCGCTGTTGCAAACGCAGAGAACAACAACAACATGTCCGCTGACAAGCTCTACATCGCAGAGTGCTATGCCAGCAACGGCCCGATCATGAAGAGGATCCATCCGAGAGCCCAGGGAAGAGCCTACAGGATCTTCAAGAGGATGAGCCACATCACGGTTGTTCTGGACGAAAGATGAGGAGGTAAAGAATGGGACAGAAAGTCAATCCGCACGGCTTAAGAGTCGGCATTATCAAAGACTGGGACTCCAGATGGTACGCGGAAAAGGATTTCGCGGACAATCTCGTTGAGGATTACAACATCAGAAAGTTCCTGAAGAAGAAGCTCTTCGCTTCCGGCTGCAGCGACATCGAGATCGAGCGCGCATCCGACAGAGTCCGCGTCATCGTCCACACCGCGAAGCCGGGCATCGTCATCGGCAAGCAGGGCGCGGAGATCGAGAAGCTTAAGAAGGAAGTCTCCAAACTGACCGACAAGAAGGTCTACATCGACATCAAGGAGATCAAGAGACCGGACAGAGACGCTCAGCTCGTCGCTGAGAACATTGCCCAGCAGCTCGAGAACAGAACCTCCTTCCGCCGCGCGATGAAGTCCGCGATGCAGCGTTCCATGAAGTCCGGCGTGCTCGGCATCAAGACCTGCTGCGCAGGACGCCTTGGCGGCGCAGATATCGCGAGAAGCGAGTTCTACTCTGAGGGAACCATTCCGCTGCAGACCCTTCGTGCAGACATCGATTACGGTTTTGCCGAGGCAAACACCACCTACGGCAAGGTCGGCGTCAAGGTCTGGATCTACAGGGGCGAAGTTCTTCCGGCAAAGACCGAGACCAGGGAAGGGAGTGCTAAATAATCATGTTAATGCCTAAGAGAGTCAAGCACAGAAAGCAGTTCCGCGGCTCCATGGCCGGCAAGGCTATGCGCGGAAACCAGATCACTCACGGTACCTATGGCCTGGTCGCCACCGAGCCGTGCTGGATCAAATCCAACCAGATCGAAGCAGCCCGTGTCGCCCTGACACGTTACATCAAGCGCGGCGGTAAAGTCTGGATCAAGATCTTCCCGGACAAGCCGGTCACCGCGAAGCCGGCCGAGACCCGAATGGGTTCCGGTAAGGGCACCACGGAGTACTGGGTAGCAGTCGTCAAGCCGGGCCGCGTTCTCTTTGAGATCGACGGTGTCGCAGAGTCAGACGCGAAGGAAGCACTGCGCCTTGCTATGCACAAGCTTCCCTGCAAGTGCAGGATCGCGTCCAAAGAAGAAGTCAACGCAGCAGTGAACAGCGCTGCCGTAACTTCAGAAGGCGGTGAGCAGAGTGAAAACGAATAAGTATGTCGAAGAGTTAAGAGGAAAGAATGCGGCAGAACTGAAGGCTGAACTGGTCTCCGCCAAGAAGGAGCTGTTCAACCTCAGATTCCAGAACGCTACGAGCCAGCTGGACAACACCGCGAGGATCAACGAGGTCCGCAAGAACATCGCGAGGATCCAGACCATTATCACTGAGCAGGCGAAGGCGTGAGCCGAAAGGAGATAACCGTGGAAGAGAGAAATCTTAGAAAAACACGTGTCGGCAAGGTCGTCAGCGACAAGATGGACAAGACCATCACCGTAGCGATCGAGGATCACGTAAAGCACCCGCTTTACGGCAAGATCATCAAGCAGACCAAGAAGTTCAAGGCTCACGACGAGAATAACGAGTGCAGAGTGGGCGACAGAGTCAGGATCATGGAAACCAGGCCGCTGTCCAAGGACAAGAGATGGAGACTGGTCGAGATCATTGAAAAGGCGAAATAATTGAAGCTTAGGAAGGAGTATCCGGCATGATTCAGCAGGAAACACGTTTGAAGGTTGCCGACAACACCGGTGCGAAGGAGCTCCTCTGCATCCGTGTCATGGGCGGCTCAACCAGAAGATATGCGCATATCGGAGATGTTATCGTCGCTTCCGTCAAAGATGCAACACCCGGCGGTGTTGTCAAGAAGGGCGATGTAGTCAAGGCAGTCGTGGTCCGCAGCGTGCAGAAGACGCGTCGGAAAGACGGTTCCTATATTATGTTCGATGAGAACGCGGCAGTCATTATCAAGGAAGACAAGACTCCGACAGGAACCCGTATCTTCGGGCCGGTCGCAAGAGAGCTTCGTGAAAAGCAGTTCATGAAGATCGTTTCTCTTGCTCCGGAAGTATTATAAGGAGGGGCTGGCAATGCGTAAGATTAAAAAGGACGATACCGTCCAGATCATTTCCGGCAAGGACAGAGGAAAGACCGGCAAGGTTTTACATGTAGATACCGCCAAGGACAGAGTTATCGTCGAAGGCTGCAATATGGTGCAGAAGCACACGAAGCCGAATGCAAAGGACCCGAACGGCGGCATCATCAGCAAAGAGGGTTCCGTTCACATCTCCAACGTGATGCTCGTAGTTGACGGCAAGCCCACCAGAGTCGGCTTTGAGGTGAAGGACGGCAAGAAGGTCCGCGTCGCAAAGAAGACCGGCAAGGCAATCGACTGAGTCGGAGAGGAGGAACATTCAAGGTGGCTAGATTAAAAGAGATCTACGACAACGAGATTGTCGCTAAGATGAAGGAAAAGTTCGGTTATACCAACCCGATGCAGGTTCCGAAGCTGGATAAGATCGTCATCAACATGGGCGTCGGCGAGGCGAAGGAGAACGTCAAGGTCCTCGAGTCCGCAGTCCGCGACATGGAGATCATCACCGGGCAGAAGGCAGTGATCACGAAGTCCAAGAAGTCCATCGCGAACTTCAAGATCCGTGAAGGCATGCCGATCGGCTGCAAGGTCACGCTCCGCGGCGAGAAGATGTATGAGTTCGCAGACCGTCTGATCAACCTCGCGCTTCCGCGTGTCCGTGACTTCAGAGGCGTGAACCCGAACGGCTTCGACGGAAGAGGGAACTACTCCATGGGTATCAAGGAGCAGCTGATCTTCCCGGAGATCGAGTATGACAAGGTCGACAAGGTCCGCGGTATGGACATCGCGTTTGTTACCACCGCGAAGACCGATGAAGAGGCCCGCTATCTCTTAACTCTGTTCAATATGCCGTTCGCGAAATAACGAGGAGGATAAACGTTCATGGCTAAGAAGTCAATGAAGATCAAGCAGGCCCGTCCCGCGAAGTTCTCCACGAGAGAATACAACCGCTGCAGGATCTGCGGACGCCCGCATGCTTATCTCAGAAAATATGGAATTTGCCGTATCTGCTTCAGAGAGCTGGCTTACAAGGGCCAGATCCCGGGTGTCAAGAAGGCAAGCTGGTAAAAATCACGGGGCCGGAACTGTTCATTTCATTCCGGCAGGATGAAGGAATTCACAAGGAGGAAACATTCCATGACAACGAACGATCCGATTGCAGATATGCTTACGAGAATCCGCAATGCAAATACTGCAAAGCACGATGTGGTCGATGTTCCTGCTTCCAAGATCAAGCTGGCAATTGCTGACATCCTGGTAAGCGAGGGATATATTGAGAAGTACGAGCTCGTTGACAACGGCAGCTTCAAGGATATCCGTATCACCCTGAAGTACGGCGCAACGAAGAATGACCGTATCATTACCGGTCTTAAGAGAATCTCCAAGCCGGGCCTCCGTATCTACGCAGGCAAGGAAGATATGCCCAGAGTCCTCGGCGGACTTGGCACAGCGATCATCTCTACAAACCAGGGCGTCATCACCGATCGTGAGGCACGCCGTTTAGGTGTAGGCGGTGAGGTATTAGCTTTTATCTGGTAAGCAAAGCTTACTGCATGAAAGGCAACTGTTTTTAACACGACTTTAGGAGGAAAATCGGCATGTCACGAATCGGAAGAATGCCTATCGCGGTCCCGGCGGGCGTTACCGTCACGATCGCAGAAAATAATCTTGTGACTGTGAAAGGTCCGAAGGGAACACTGGAGAGAGTGCTGCCCCAGGAGATGACCATTAAGCAGGAGGGCGCGGAGATCGTCGTCACAAGACCGAACGATCTGAAGAGGAACAAATCCCTTCACGGCCTTACAAGGACCCTGATCAAGAACATGGTCGTCGGTGTTACCGAAGGATATGAAAAGGTTCTGGAGATCAACGGTGTTGGTTACAGAGCTGCTAAGCAGGGAAATAAATTAGTCCTGTCCCTTGGTTATTCCCATCCGGTAGAGATGGAGGATCCGGAAGGCGTCACCACGGTGCTTGACGGACAGAATGTCATCAAGGTCCAGGGTATCGATAAAGAGAAAGTCGGCCAGTACGCTGCTGTTATCCGTGAGAAGAGGCCGCCGGAGCCGTATAAGGGCAAGGGCATCAAGTATTCCACCGAGACCATCAGACGTAAAGTCGGTAAGACCGGTAAGAAGTAAAGCGAGGAGGAGTAAATCATGGTAAGCAAAGAATCCAGAAAAGCCATCCGTGCGAAAAAGCACTGGAGGATGCGCAATACTCTCGCCGGTACTGCCGAGAGACCGCGCCTGGCTGTTTTCAGAAGCAACAGCCATATGTACGCTCAGATCATTGACGATACGGTCGGAAGGACCCTTGCGGCTGCTTCCACCACCGAGAAGGAAGCGAAGAGCGCGCTTCAGTACACGGATACCGTCGAGGCTGCTGCCTATGTCGGCAAGCTGATCGCTGAGAGAGCGAAAGAGAAGGGTATCACGGAAGTGGTTTTTGACAGAGGTGGATTCCTCTACACCGGTAAGGTCCAGGCACTCGCTGACGCAGCCCGCGAGGCCGGCTTACAGTTCTAAAAGGGGAGGAATAATAAAATGGCATTTAATCGTGAAAGAAACGAGCAGAAGTCTGAATTAAACGACAGAGTCGTAGCCATCAAGCGCGTCAGCAAGACCGTCAAGGGCGGCCGCACCATGCGCTTCTCCGCACTGGTCGTTGTCGGCGACGGCAAGGGCAAGGTCGGTGTCGGCCTCGGCAAGGCAGGCGAAGTTCCGGAGGCGATCCGCAAGGGCAAGGAAGCCGCTGTCAAGAACATCGTCAATGTCGCGATCGATGAGAACCAGAGCATTCCGCACGACTACACCGGAAAGTTCGGCAGCGCTTCCGTCCTGATGAAGAGAGCTCCCGAAGGTACCGGTATCATCGCGGGCGGCCCGGTCCGTGCGGTGGTCGAGCTTGCAGGCATCAAGAACATCCGTACCAAGTCCCTTGGCTCCAACAACAAGACCAATGTCGTTCTCGCGACGCTTGCCGGCCTGACCGCTATCCACACACCGGAAGAGATCGCGAAGAGACGCGGCAAGTCTGTCGAAGAGATCACAGACTGAGAAGGAGGACACTCAAATGGCTAAGAAACTGAACATCACTCTGGTCAAGTCCCCGATCGGCGCGATCCCGAAGCAGAGAGCTACCGTTGAGGCACTTGGGCTTGGCAAGATGCATAAGACTGTTACCATGCCGGACAACAACGCCGTGAGAGGCATGATCTGGCACGTAAGACATCTTGTCAAGGTTGAAGAAGTCGAAGAGTAATTCATAAATTAATGGAGGTACAGTCATGGATTTATCTAATCTGAGACCGGCTGAAGGTTCCGTCCATTCCGATAATTTCAGGCGCGGACGCGGACACGGTTCAGGCAACGGTAAGACTGCCGGCAAGGGCCACAAGGGCCAGAAGGCACGCTCCGGTGCTCCGAGACCGGGATTTGAAGGCGGCCAGATGCCGTTATACAGACGCCTTCCGAAGAGAGGCTTCAAGAACCGCAACACGAAGGACATCGTTGCGATCAACGTCGGCTGGCTTGAGAGACTGGCAGACGGCAGCGAGGTCACCGCGGAGAGCCTTGTCGAGGCGGGGGTCATCCGTCATGCGCGCGACGGCGTCAAGATCATTGGCGGCGGCGAGCTGACCAAGAAGCTGAATGTCAAGGTCAAGGCGTTCAGCGAGAGCGCAAAGGCAAAGATCGAGGCTGTCGGCGGAACCTGCGAGGTAATCTGAAATGCTAAAGAGTCTCCAAAACGCACTGAAGATCAAGGAAGTAAGGGACAGGATCCTTTATACCTTGGCGATGCTTCTGGTCATAAGGTTCGGCAGCAACCTGCCGATCCCCGGCGTTAACACGGAGTACCTTAAAAACTTTTTCGAACAGCAGCGGCAGGCGACCGGTGACGCGTTCGGTTTCTTCAGCGCGATCACCGGTGGCTCCTTTGAGCAGATGAGCGTGCTTGCGCTCAGCATTACGCCTTACATTACATCATCCATTATCATGGAACTGATGACGATCGCGATCCCGAAGCTGGAGGAGCTCCAGAAGGAGGGAGAGGACGGAAGAAGGAAGATGATCGGCTACACCCGTTATCTGACCGTCGTCCTCGCGCTCGTCGAATCCATCGCCATGGCGGTCGGATTCGGAAGCCAGGGACTTCTCTACAAGTTCGGGCCGAAGAGCATTATCGTCGCGGTCGCGGCTATGACAGCCGGCAGCGCCTTCCTCATGTGGATCGGCGAGCGGATCACGGAGCATGGTGTCGGGAACGGTATTTCCATCGTCCTTCTCATCAACATCCTTTCGTCCCTCCCGAACAACCTTTCCACCCTGGCTGAGCGCTTTATCATCAACAGCAAGTCCGTTGCGACTGCGGTCGTTGCTGCCCTGATCATTGTCGCATGCATCCTGCTCATGACAGTCTTTGTCATTCTGCTTTGCGATGCGGAGCGTCACATCCCGGTGCAGTATACCGCTAAGGTACAGGGACGCCGTATGATGGGCGGCGCGCAGACTTCCGAGATCCCGCTGAAGGTCAACACCGCAGGCGTCATCCCGGTCATCTTCGCAAGCTCCATCATGTCTTTCCCGGTCGTGATCTCACAGTTCTTCTCGATCGATTACACCTCGATCCCGGGAAGGATCCTGATGACCCTGAATTCGTCGAACTGGTTCAAGCCGGACCGCCCGGTCTACTCGATCGGCATGGTCATCTACATCGTACTGATCATCCTCTTCGCGTACTTCTACACCTCGATCACCTTCAACCCGCTCGAGGTCGCGAACAACATGAAGAAGGCCGGCGGCTTCATCCCGGGCATCCGTCCGGGCAAGCCCACCAGCGACTATCTGACGAGGATCCTGAACTACATCATTTTCCTCGGTGCGACGGGCCTTACGATCGTGGCGATCGTCCCGATCATCATTTCAGGCCTGTTCAATATCGGAAACCTTTCCTTCACCGGCAACTCGCTGATCATCATCTGCGGTGTCATTCTTGAGACGCTGAAGTCGATCGAGTCGAGCATGCTCGTAAGGAACTACAAGGGTTTCTTAGGCAACTGATCCACGAAGACAAACACCCGATTCCGCCTTGCCTTAAGCAGGCGGAAGAGGGGTTTTCCAATGAAACAGACACTGAACGGAGGAGGGAAGCTATGAAGATCGTTATGCTCGGTGCCCCTGGTGCCGGAAAAGGAACACAGGCAAAGAGAATTGCTGAAGCGTACGGGATCCCGCACATTTCAACAGGTGATATCTTCCGCGCGAACATCAAAGCCGGAACTGAGCTCGGGAAGCTTGCAAAATCCTACATGGACCAGGGCGGTCTTGTGCCGGATGAAGTGACGATCGGCATGCTCATGGACAGGATCCATGAGGCGGACTGCGAGAAGGGCTATGTCCTCGACGGCTTCCCCCGCACCATTCCGCAGGCGGAGAGCCTCACGAAGGCTCTTGCGGCTGAAGGGAACAGGATCGACGCTGCTGTGGATATCGACGTCCCGGACGAGAACATCATCGCCCGCATGAGCGGACGCCGGATCTGCCCGAACTGCGGCGCTTCCTACCACATCGTCTATCACGCGCCGAAGCAGGAAGGCATCTGCGATGACTGCGGAAAGCCGGTCGCGCAGAGAGACGATGACAAGCCGGAGACGGTTAAGAAGAGACTGGATGTCTATCATGCGCAGACTCAGCCGCTGATCGACTACTACAAGGCGGCAGGCGTTCTGAAGTCAGTGGACGGCACGCAGGACATGGATAAGGTATTCGCTGATATCAAAGCGGTGCTGTAAAGTGTCATCTCTTTAAAAGCGAAAGGATTTCGTGAATGTCTAAGACAGACGTTATTGAGCTTAAGGGAAAAGTCATTGAAAAACTGCCGAACGCCATGTTCCAGGTCGAGCTGGAGAATGGACACCAGATCCTGGCGCATATCAGCGGAAAGCTCCGGATGAATTACATCCGTATCCTTCCGGGCGACGGCGTTACCGTTGAGCTTTCACCGTACGACCTCACAAAGGGCCGTATCACCTGGAGAAACAAATAAGCACAGAAAGTTGCCAAATTATTGCTTGCAAGGCACAAATGGCGGTGATATAATACTTTGGCGACTTTGTTTGGGCGAAGGCGCAAAAGGGGCCATTCCGGCCGTCCGGTTCCATCGTCCTGCGACTTAAGCTGGCAGATGAAAGGAGTATCACTATGAAAGTCAGATCTTCAGTCAAGCCTATGTGCGAAAAGTGCAAAGTCATCAAGAGAAAGGGCTCGATCAGGATCATCTGCGAGAACCCGAAGCACAAGCAGAGACAAGGCTAAGACGTAATTTTTTAGAATCTACAAGGAGGAAAACAGCACAATGGCTCGTATTTCAGGCGTTGATTTACCGAGAGAGAAGCGTGTGGAGATCGGTCTCACCTACATCTATGGGATCGGTGTTACCAGCTCCAACAGAATTCTGTCTCAGGCCGGTGTTGATCCGAACACGAGAGTGAAGGATCTCACGGATGACGAGGTCAAGAAGATTGCCGAGATTATTGCTGAGACCCAGATCGTCGAGGGTGATCTGAGAAGACAGACCGCTATGGACATCAAGAGACTCACCGAGATCGGCTGCTATCGCGGGATCCGTCATCGCAAGAGCTTGCCCTGCCGCGGTCAGAAGACCAAGACGAACGCAAGAACCTGCAAAGGCCCGAGAAAGACCGTTGCGAATAAGAAGAAGTAATTTCTATTCGGCAGCAACTTTTTAACAGAAGAATCACGTTGCATGTTTTAATAACAGGAACGGTAAGATTCATTAACAGAAAACGAGAAAGTAGGTTAGTTTAATGGCAAAGCAACAGTCCAGCGCGAAGAAAGCTTCGGCTAAGAAGCGCGTTAAGAAAAACGTTGAACGCGGCCAGGCGCACATTCAGTCTTCGTTTAACAATACCATTGTTACTCTGACTGATCTTCAGGGCAATGCACTGTCCTGGGCAAGTGCGGGTGGTTTGGGATTCAGAGGTTCAAAGAAATCTACTCCGTACGCAGCATCCATGGCTGCAGAGACTGCCGCAAAAGCAGCTATCGTTCATGGTTTAAAATCTGTCGACGTTATGGTGAAGGGTCCCGGCTCCGGCCGTGAGGCTGCGATCCGTGCGCTGTCCGCATGCGGAATCGAAGTTACCAGCATCAAGGATGTGACCCCGGTGCCGCACAACGGCTGCCGTCCGCCGAAGCGTAGAAGAGTATAATCAGGAGGTAGAAAAGTGGCAGTTAACAGAGTTCCTGTTCTTAAAAGATGCAGATCCCTCGGTCTCGAGCCTGGATATCTTGGCGTCGATAAGAAGTCTAACAGAGAATTAAAGAGAGCCAACCGCAAGATGAGCGAGTATGGCAGCCAGCTTCGCGAGAAGCAGAAGGCAAAGTTCATCTACGGCGTGCTTGAGAAGCCCTTCAGAAACTATTTCAAGAAGGCTTCCACCATGAAGGGCCAGGTCGGTGAGAACCTGATGGTCCTCCTTGAGAGCAGAATCGACAACGTCATCTTCCGTCTCGGCTTCGCCCGGACCAGAAGAGAGGCGCGTCAGATCGTCGGACACAGACACGTCCTGGTCAACGGAAAGATCGTCAACATTCCTTCCGCTCTGGTCAAGGCCGGTGATGTGGTCGAGATCAAGGAAAAGGCAAAGGCTACCAAGAGGTATGAGGAAGTCCTTGAGATGACCGCAGGCCGTATCGTTCCGGCATGGCTGGACTGCGACCGCGAGGCTCTGAAGGGCACCGTCAAGAGCCTTCCGACCCGTGAAGAGATCGACGTTCCGGTCGATGAACTTCAGATCGTCGAGCTGTATTCCAAGTAATCTGATGGATTGAATGCGCAGTTCAGGGCAGTATTATTCTGTCCTGAACTGTGTGTTTGCAACCTGTTGGCCAACCAAAGGAGGTATCATTCTTGTTCGATTTCGAAAAACCCAACATTGAGATTGCTGAGATCTCCGAAGATAAAAAGTTTGGCCGCTTTGTATGTGAACCGCTCGAGAGAGGCTACGGCCTTACTCTGGGCAACTCCTTAAGAAGAATCATGCTGTCCTCTCTGCCGGGCACTGCAGTCAGCCAGGTGAAGATCGACGGTGTTCTGCATGAGTTCTCCTCCATCCCGCACGTGAAAGAGGATGTCACGGAGATCATCATGAATATCAAGAGCCTCAATATCAGGAACTCCTCTTCGACCTCCGAGCCGAAGACCGCGTATATCGATTTTGAGGGCGAAGGCGTTATTACGGCTGCGGATATCAAGTGTGACTCAGACATTGAGATCCTGAACAAGGACCAGGTCATCGCGACGCTTTCCGGCGGCAACTCCAGGTTCTCCATGGAGATGACCATCACCAATGGCCGCGGTTATGTCAGCGCCGACAAGAACAAGCAGCAGGACGATTTCCCGATCGGTGTGATCGCTGTTGATTCTATCTATACGCCTGTGGAGCGCGTCAACATGCACGTGGAAAACACACGTGTCGGACAGATGACAGACTATGACAAGCTGACGCTCGACGTTTTCACGAACGGCACGCTTGCCCCGGATGAGGCCGTCAGCCTTGCGGCGAAGGTCCTTTCCGAGCATCTCAGCCTGTTCATCGACCTTTCCGAGAGCGCAAGGAAGGTCGAGGTCATGTCCGAAAAGAAGAACGACGAGAAGGAGAAGGTGCTCGAGATGAATATCGACGAGCTCGAGCTTTCCGTCCGTTCCTACAACTGCCTGAAAAGGGCCGGCATCAACACCGTCGAGGAGCTCATCAACAAGAGCCCCGAGGATATGATGAAGGTCAGGAACCTGGGCAAGAAATCTCTCGACGAAGTCCTTGAGAAGCTGAAGGAGCTGAACCTCCAGCTGAAGCAGGGCGACGAGATCCAGTAATCAGCTGCAGGGAGCCTGTGGCTCCTGAAACAGGACCCGGTAAGTCCGAAGATGCGCGGGTTCAAGTCTATGCGTGGGTCCGGTAAGTCCGAAGAAGCGCGGGCACATGCTCCCAAAAGGAGGAAAATATCATGGCAATGTACAGAAAACTCGGCCGCAAGTCTGACGTCAGAAAGGCTCTTTTAAGGAGCCAGGCTACCGCACTGCTTGCAAACGGCAAGATCATCACCACCGAGGCGAGAGCCAAGGAAGTCAGAAAGTATGTTGAGCCGCTCATCGCTATGGCAGCGCGTGAGAAGGACAACTTCGAGACCGTCACCGTGACCGCGAAGGTCGCGAAGAAGGACGCGAACGGCAAGAGGGTCAAGGAAGAGCGCGACGGCAAGAAGGTCGTTGTCTACGACGAGGTCCAGAAGGAGATCAAGAAGGACAAGCCGTCCAGACAGCATGCCAGAAGGCTGATCCTTGCGAAGCTCTACGGCTTTACCGAGGTCGAGGGCAACAAGAAGTCCGGAAAGAAGAAGGTCGACCTTGCTGCGAAGCTGTTCGACGAGTACGGCCCGAAGTACGCTGAGCGTCACGGCGGCTACACCAGGATCGTCAAGATCGGCCAGAGAAAGGGCGACGCAGCTATGGAAGTCGTTCTTGAGCTTGTCTGAGCCTGATATAATATCAAAACGGAAAAGACCGCATATGAGGCGAGAGCCTGGTATGCGGTCTTTTTTCTGTCTTCCTTACGCCCGATTTCAAAAATACGTAAGTTGTTTTAGCTGTGCCGTGATCCTATAATGAAATCAGAAAATACTGATGGATCAGGAAGGAGCCGGCGCCCGCGGCGCGGCTTTTACGGTTTACGAATATGTGAAAGGAGTAAGAACATGAGATACCGTATCAAGTGCTATCTTTTCCCGCTTCTTGCGGCGATCCTGGGTGTCCTTGCGATGACGCCCGCGCCCGCGCATGCATCCACCACGAAGAAGATCTCAAGCGTTTCGCTTCACGTAAAGAACCGCCTGGAGATCGGGCAGAATGTCAACAGCGAGGACGTCGTGGACAGCGATTCCCCCGACGACGGCGAGATCGGCGTCTGGGAGACCAGCGACCACTATGAGATCACATCCCTCAAGATCACCAGCGGCACCACGAAGGACCTCTCGGTCGCTTCCACGGTCAAGGTCCGCGTGGTCCTTGAGATGACCGACGACGACTATATTTTCAAGAGCGGCTTCTCGAAGGGCAGCGTCAACGTGAGCGGACCCGCGTCCTGCTCCGGCGTATCCAGGAAGTCCGACCAGCTGACGATCACCCTCACCATGGACGGCGCCAGGGGCCAGTACGATCCCCCGGAGGACGCGTACTGGAGGGAGAACCATATCGGCCACGCGAGATGGGTCGCGCCGGATTCCGGCAGCGGACACTACGAGGTCATGCTGAAGCGCGGCGGCCAGATCATCAAGCGGGTCACCGACACCACGGACACCTCCTACAACTTCTACCCGTACATGACCAAGGCGGGCAGCTACACCTTCCGCGTCCGTACCATCCCGAGCACGGAGAACCAGAAGAAATACGGAAAGAATTCCGACTGGACCGAATCCGAGGACTACTACCTTGACGCGGACGATGTCTCCGACGGCTCAGGCGCCATCTGGGATACGTCCACCAACGGAAGCACCTCCGGACAGACCGCGCTCCTCCCGGCAGGAGAGGCCGGCTGGTATCTGGAGAACGGCACCTGGTACTACAAGTTCCCGGACGGCAGCATCAAGAAGGATGGCTGGGAGCTGATCGGCGGGAAGTATTACTTCTTCAACCCCACCGGCCGCATGCAGACCGGCTGGATCGAAAGGCCGAGCGGCTGGTATTTCCTTGACCAGACCGGCGCCATGGTCACCGGCTGGCAGGACGTCGGCGGGACCTGGTACTATTTCAACGAAAACGCGAATGACCTGAACTACGGCGCCATGGTCACGAACTCGTTCGTGAACACCGGGAACCACGTCATGTACCTTAACGGGAAGGGCCAGCGGCAGAGCGGCTGGACCCAGGTCGGGGACCACTGGTCGTACTTCTATCCGGAGACCGGCGAGATGGCAAGGAGCTGCTGGATCGATACCTTCTACGTTGACGAGAACGGCGCCTGGAGGAGATGACGGAAGACCTGAGATGAATGAAAACGATATGAAAAGAGCGGCGCCCAGAGGCGCCGCTCTTTCAATGACTGTTCAGTTTACCATTCGTGGATCTTGACCATCTTCCCGTTCTCGTCGACATCATAGTTCAGGACCTTGGTACTGGTCGCGAGAACACCCGTCTCCGGGTCAAAGTAATACCATTCTCCGTTGATCTTGTCCCATCCGGTATCAAGCTCACCATCGTCGAAGTAATAGAGGTTCCCGTCCTCATCCTCGACCCAGCCTGTTACAGGCTCGCCTTCGAGATCCATACAGACTACCTGATCATCGACCTCTTCAATGGTGTACGTGTCGCTGTCAAGAACCTTATGCTTCGCAAACGCGGGTAATGCCTGAGATACGGAAAGGAGGAGCGCGAGCAGCAGAGCCGCGCGGAATCTGAACATTTTCATGCCGGGTCCCCTTCCCTTTTCGCAGCTGCCATACGGGCACACTGCATCCCTGAATCTTCTTTTCAGCCTCAGTATAGCATGATTTTCCATACTGAAAAGAGGGTTTCGGGAGGTGTAAGAACATCGTAAGAAGTATGACAAAATTCCGTCATGAGGGATGCGGAGAGAGCCTGCCGGAGCGGATATTCCGGGGGCGCGCAGGGCCCGGAGGTGAACATAATATTGAAACAAACTCCCAATTCAGCTATACTTCTTAGAGAATCGGGTGCCTTACGCGGAGCAGGCTTCCGGCGGCGCCCTACCCATAACAGGAGGTCATGATGCGGATCAAAGTCAGCAACTATATTTCCAGAAAGCTCGTTGAGTCCGGGATCACCCATGCCTTCAGCGTGGTCGGCGGCGGCGCCATGCATCTTAACAACGCGCTCGGCCATGAGCCGGGGCTCCGTGTGACCTACAACCATCATGAGCAGGCATGCGCGATCGCCGCGGAGTGCTATGCGAGGATCAATTTAAGGCCGGCGGCGGTCTGCGTGACGACAGGTCCCGGCGGGACGAACGCGATCACCGGCGTGGTCGGCGGGTGGCTCGACTCCATTCCCATGTTCGTGCTTTCCGGGCAGATCCGCTACGACTGGACGGCCCGTTCCTCCGGCACGCGGATCCGCGCCATGGGAGACCAGGAGTTCGATATCTGCACTGCCATCGCCTCCATGACGAAGTACTGCGAGATGGTCATAGACCCGCTCCGCATCCGCTACTGCATGGAAAAGGCGCTGTACCTTGCTTCCGCAGGGCGTCCGGGCCCCACCTGGCTCGACATTCCGCTGGACGTGCAGGGCGCGTTCGTCGAGGAGGACGAACTGGCCGGCTTTGACCCGGAAAACTACAATAACGGCGGCGACGGCTGGGCCGCGCCGTCGGAGCATAAGATCCCGGAGGACCAGGCAGGTAAGGGCGAGTGGAGGCCGGTCCTCCCGCCGAAGGTAACCGAGGAGACGGCGAAGGAGATCATAAAGCACATCGCGGAGGCGGAGCGCCCGGTCTTCAACGCGGGCAACGGGATCCGCATCGCGGGCGCGCACAGGGAGTTCCTTGACGTCGCGCGGAAGCTGGGCATCCCTGTCGTCGTCGGCTGGGACTCCGAGGACTGCCTCCCGGACGATGATCCGCTCTACGCGGGCCGTCCCGGCAACTTCGGCGACCGTCCCGGAAACTTCACGGTCCAGAATTCGGACCTCGTGTTCTCCGTCGGCTCGCGCCTTTCCGTGCGGCAGGTCGGCTTTAACCATAAGGGCTGGGCGCGCGGCGCCTATACCATCATCAACGATATCGACGCGGAGGAGCTGAAAAAGCCCACGCTCCACGTCTCCATGCCGGTCCACGCGGACGCGAAGGACCTTCTCACGGTGATGGACCGCGTCCTTACGGAGATGGGCGCCTCGGAAGCGCATCCTGTCTGGAACGGCGGGAAGGGGCTTCCTGGCAGGACCTGGACGGAGACCTGCGCATACTGGAAAAAGAAATATCCCGTGCTCCAGGAAAAGCACATGAACGTCCCGGACACGAAGCCCGCGAACGTGTACGCCGTGATCCATGAGCTTAGCAGACGCGTGAGGGAGAACCAGATCACGGTGGTCGGCAACGGTTCGGCCTGCGTGGTCGGCGGGCACAGCTACATCATAAAGAAGGGGCAGCGCTTCATCTCGAATTCCGCGATCGCATCCATGGGCTATGACCTGCCCGCGGCGATCGGCGCGTACATGGCGAATTCCGACGACCCGGTCTATGAGAAGGACATCATCCTCCTCACCGGCGACGGCAGCATCATGATGAACCTGCAGGAACTGCAGACCATCATCGGCGCGCGCATGCCCATCAAGATCTTCCTGATCAACAACGACGGCTATCACAGCATCCGCCAGACGGAGCGGAACTTCTTCGGCGACCAGCCGCTGGTCGGCATCGGGTCCGACAGCGGGGACCTGAGCTTCCCGGATTTCGGAAAGCTCGCGGAGGCGCTCGGCTTCCCGTATGTATCTGCGAAGCACAATTCAGAGCTCGGCGCCGCGGTCGAAAAGGCGCTTGCGATGGAGGGGCCGGTCATCTGCGAGGCGTTCGTGGATACGGACCAGAACTTCGAGCCGAAGTCCTCCGGAAAGCGCCTGCCGGACGGGACCATGGTGAGCCCGCCGCTTGAGGACCTGACGCCCTTCCTTTCCGACGAGGAGATGGAAGAGAACATGATCGTCCCGCGGATGTGAGCGGAGCATCTATGAACATACTTGTCACAGGGGCCACGAGCTTCCTCGGCGCGGAGACCGTGCGGACGATGCTCGCGGCCGGCCATACTGTCTACGCGCCGGTGCGCGCTTCCTCCGCGCGGCGTTCCCTGCTGCCCCGGGATCCGGGGCTTCATGTGGTAGACGCCTCGCTTGACGCGCCCCGGCGCATCCTGAGCGCGGGGATCCCGGAGCTTTCCGCTGCGGTGAGCTTCGCGTGGGCCGGCGTCGGCGTGAAGGGCCGCATGGACCCCGCGGTGCAGGAGGACAACCTCCGCGGGACGCTGGGCTTCATGGAGGCCTGCGCGGCGCTCGGCGCGAAGCGCTTTCTCTTTGCCGGTTCGCAGGCGGAATACGGCGTGACTGCGGAGCGCGTGGCGGAAGGAATGTACGACGGGGGTCCCGTGACGGAGAAAACGGCGGCAAGGCCGGTCTCTGAGTACGGGAAGGCAAAGCTCCGCGTGCTTGAGGAAGGCTCCGCGCTCGCGGAGTCGCTCGGCATGGAGTACCGCCATATGCGGATCTTCAGCGTCTACGGGACGGGGGACCATGAGACCTCCCTCGTTTCCTCCTGCGTCCGCGCCGCCCTCAGCGGCGGGACGGCGGAGCTCGGGCCCTGCGCGCAGCAGTGGAACTTCCTCCATGTGGGGGACTGCGCGGAGGCAGTCGCGGCGCTGGCGCTGAAGGAGGGGCGGGACCCTTCCGGCGTATTCAATATCGGGAGCCGTGACACCCGGAAGCTGAAGGACTTCGTGCGCGAGATCTTCGAGACCGCGGGCAGCGGCTCGTACGTGTTCCGGGAGCGGCCGTCAGGCCCGGAGGGCACGCCGTGGCTCTCCCCTGACATCGGGAGGATCACCACATTTACCGGCTGGACGCCGCGGACTTCGTTCCGCGAGGGCATCCTGTCCATACTGAAAGGATCGGGGAGTATTTCCATATGAACTGCAGAACCTGCGGTGCGCCGCTTACGGGCGGCCCGCTGATCACGATCGAAAACATGCCTGCCGCCGCGCAGAACCTTCCCGGCCCGGAGGACCGGGATACCGAGCGCGGCATTACGGTAAGCCTTGTACACTGCCCGCGCTGCGGCATGGTGCAGCTTGACAGCGTGCCGGTCCCGTATTATCGTGATGTGATCCGGTCCGGCGGCTATTCCACGACTATGGACAGGCTCCGGAGGAGCCAGTACGGGCCTTGGATCGCTTCTTGCGGCCTTGAGGGGAAGAAGATCCTTGAGGCGGGATGCGGACAGGGCGAGTTCCTCAGGATCCTCGCGGACTACCCTGTCAGGGCGTACGGCATGGAGCATAAGCACGACCTTGTCGAAAAGGCGCGGGAGGCGGGCCTCACCGTCGAGGAAGCGTATCCCGAGACGGAGGACCAGGTGTTCCGTGACGGGCCGTTCGACGGCTTCACGTCCTTCAATTTCCTTGAGCACCAGCCGGACCCGCGGAAGTACCTGAAGGCCGTCGCGAACAACCTGACGGACGGCGCGTACGGTCTCGTGACGGTGCCTTCTTTCGAGTATATCATGGAGGAATCGAGCTTCTACGAGCTCATTCCGGACCATCTCCTCTACTTTACCCTAGAGACGCTTGAGGGCCTCATGGAGCGCTGCGGCTTCCGGGTCCTTCAGAAGGAGCGCGTGAACCGGGACACGCTGTCGGTGACCGTGAGGAAGCGTGCGGCCGAGGAGATAACAGAGGGTACGGCAGAAGGAACAGTGTCCGCTGATGCCGGCGCCTGCCCCCGCCCCGAACTTTCCGGGATCCTTAAGAAGAAGGAAAGCATCGCGCGGGAGGTGCGCGCGTTAACGGAGATCACCCGCGCGGAGGGCGGAAGCTTCGCGGTCTGGGGCGCCTCGCACCAGGGCTTCACGCTCTGCGCGACGACCGGGATCGCGGACAATGTCGTCTATATCATCGATTCCGCGCCCTTCAAGCACGGAAGGATCGCCCCGGCCTCGCACATCCCGATCATTTCGCCGGACCAGGCGCTCGGCTTTTCGCCGGACCGCATCCTCATCGTGGCGCCGGGGTACACAGACGAGATCGCCGGCATCATCCGCGCCCGTTTCCCGGAGGGGACGGACGTCTGGACGCTTATGACGGACCATGTGACGCATTGCGTGTAAGGTCCGCGGCAGCATACAAGGAGTTTTCAGATGAAGGCATTTATCCTCAAAGACCGCGGCATGGCGGTCGTGACAGACAGCGCGCCGGAGCCGGTGCTACGGGAGCCCTACGGGGCCGTCCTTTCGCCTGTGGCCATGGCGCCCTGCACCTCGGACGTCAACACCGTGTACGGCACGGGCTCGAAGAAGCCGGACGACCTGATCCTCGGGCATGAGTGCATCGCCCGCGTCGTGAAGACGGCGTCAGGCGTGAAGGACTTCCGTCCGGGCGACCTGGTGGCAGTCCCGGCGATCACGCCGGACTGGCGGGCGGCGGCGGTCCAGGAGGGCAACGAGCGCCACGCGGGGCGGCCGTTCTCGGGCAACGCCCTGGGGCGCAGCATTCCCGGCGTGTTCGCGGAGCGCTTTGCCGTGGACGATGCCGACACCACGCTTGCGAAGATCCCGGCCGGGGTATCCAGGGAGGACGCCCTTATGTGCGTCGACATGGTGACGACCGGCTTTACGGGCGCCGAGGCGGCGGAGATCCGCGTCGGTGACACGGTCGTGGTCATGGGGATCGGCGCGACCGGGCTCATGGCGGTCCAGGGTGCCGCGCTCATGGGCGCGGCGAGGATCATCGCGGTGGGCACCCGCCCGGTGAGCGTGAAGCTCGCGAAGGAGTTCGGCGCGAACGAGGTCCTTTCCTATAAGGACGGGGACATCGCGGAGCAGGTCCTCCGCATGACGGACGGGACCGGCGCGGACGCCGTGATCATCTGCGGCGGGGACGACCGGGCCATGGCGCAGGCCATCGACATGGTGCGCTACGGCATCGGCCGCGTCGTGAATATGAAGCATTACCCGGGGGACGGCGACATCGGCATCCCGAAGTTTTCGGGCGGCCGCGGCATGGCCGGGAAGACGGTGAAGCTTGAGCTCTGCAAGGGCGGGCGCGTCCGCATGGAGCGCCTCCTCAGGATGGTGGAATACGGGCGCATCCGGCCCGGAAAAATGGTCACGCACAGGCTTTCGGGCTTCGGCCGCATTGCGGACGGGCTCCGGCTCATGCGTGAAAAACCGGCCGACCTCGTAAAGGTCATGGTCGTGCCGGAGTGGGAGAAGGAATGAAAAAGATCAGTGTTGTGATTCCATGCTATAACGAGGAGGAGAACGTAGGCCCCATCACGGAGGCGGTGTCGGAGGTGTTCCGGACGGAGCTGCCGGCTTATGACTACGAGATCCTCCTGATCGACAACGATTCCCAGGACCATACGAGGGACAGGATCCGGGTGCTCTGCGCGGCGGACAAAAGGATCAAGGCGATCTTCAACGCGAAGAATTTCGGGCAGTTCAACTCGCCCTATTACGCCATGCTCCAGTCCGACGGCGACGCGACCATCCTGATGGCCGCGGATTTCCAGGACCCGCCGTCCATGATCCCGAAGTACGTCGCGGCTTGGGAGGAGGGGTACCGGATCGCGATCGGCATCAAGACGCACAGCATGGAGAATCCCCTCATGTACTGGCTCAGGAGCCAGTACTACAAATGGATCAAGCGCCTGTCCGAGGTGGACCAGATCGAGCACTTCACGGGCTTCGGTCTCTATGACCGGGGCTTTATCGACGTCCTCCGGAAGCTGGACGACCCGACGCCGTTCCTCCGCGGGATCGTCGCGGAGCTCGGCTACCGCAGGAAGGAGATCCCGTACGACCAGCCGAAGCGCCGCGCGGGCAAGACCAGCAACAATTTCTACAAGCTCTATGACGCGGCCATGCTTTCCATCACGTCCTACACGAAATTCGGCCTGCGGCTAGCGACCTTCGTGGGGGCGGTCACCGCGGCCCTGAGCCTCCTGATCGCGTTCGTCTACCTGGTCATGAAGATCATCTGGTGGGACCGCTTCCAGGCAGGCCTCGCGCCGCTGCTTATCGGGATGCTGTTCCTCGGGTCCGTGATCCTTTTCTTTATCGGGATGATGGGAGAGTATATCCTGACGATCAACCAGCGCGTGATGAAGCGCCCGCTGGTCATCGAGGAGGAGCGGATCAACTTCAGTAAGGACGAAGAGTAAAAGCATATGAAGTACAAGATCGACGTTGTGCGCGTCAGGGAGAACTATATCACGCTGAACGGATGGGTCGTCGGAAAGGACCCGAAGGCGGGCGTCACCTACCAGGTCCTTGACGCGAAGAAGCAGCCGGTGGAATTCAAGATCGTATCGACGCGCCGCGATGACGTGAGCCAGATCTATTTTAAGCAGGTCTATGACAAGGACTTCGGCTTCGACATCCGCTTCCCCTACGAGCGGGGCAGGGACTACTGGCTGGTCATCCGCTGCGAGGGACACACGGCGCGGGTGAAATATAATGAGGAGCTGATCGCGAAGCGCGCGAGCGCCGCGCATAAGCGCCTTGAAAAGATCCATGACCTCATGAACATGGAGACCGTGAAGGTCGCCTGGGATTATTATAAGGAGCACGGGCTGCGCGCCCTGTTCCTGAAGTCGAAGAACAAGATCGAGGGCCTGGACAGCGACTATGAGTACGCGGAGTGGTTCGAGAAGACCCGGCCGGCCGCGGAGGAGCTTGCGCGGCAGCGGGCTGACACGCCCGGGCCGGACGCGCCGCTGTTTTCCATCGTGATCCCGGTCTACATGACGCCGGAGAAGTACCTGCGCGAGCTTCTTGATTCCCTGCTTGCCCAGACCTACGGGAAATTCGAGGTCTGCGTTGCGGACGGAAGCCCCGCGGGGAAGGACAGGGAGAAGGTCCTCCGGGAATACGCGGAGAAGGACGCCCGCATCCGGTACACGGTCCTCGGGGAGAACCGCGGGATCGCCGACAACACAAACGCGGCCCTTGCCATGGCGCGGGGGGATTTCATCGTGCTCTGCGACCACGACGACATCGTCCCCGGGCATGCGCTCTACGAGTGCTGGAGAGTCATCCGGGAGGACCCGGACTGCGACTGCATCTACTCGGACGAGGACAAGCTCGACATGGACGGCGGCTCGCTCTTTGACCCGAACTTCAAGCCGGATTTCAACCAGGACATGCTGACAAGCGTGAACTATATCTGCCACCTCTTCGTCGTAAAGCGTTCGCTCCAGGAGGAGGCGGGCGTGTTCGACCCGGCCTACGACGGCGCCCAGGACTACGATTTTATATTCCGCGTGACAGAGCGCGCGAAGAGGATCGTCCACATCCCGAAGGTGCTTTACCACTGGCGCTGCCACATGAATTCGACGGCGTCGAACCCGGAATCGAAGCTCTACGCCTTCGAGGCGGGAGCCCGCGCGATCCGCGCGCACTACGGGAGGGTCCATCCGGAGCTTTCCATCGTGGACATCAGGAAGGGCGTGGACTACGGCATCTACCACACCTTCTTCCGCCTCAAGGAGGAGCCGCTCGTCTCGGTGATCATCCCGAACAAGGACCATTCGGCGGACCTTGACTCCGCGATACGCCCGCTCCTTGAGAAGGGGACCTACCGGAACCTCGAGTTCATCGTCGTGGAGAACAATTCCACGGAGGAGAAGACCTGGTCCTACTATAAGAAGATCAGCGCGGAGTTCCCGTGCGTTAAGGTGGTGACCTGGGACGGGCCGTTCAATTTCTCGGCCATCAACAACTTCGGCGTACAGTACGCCTCCGGGGAGTACCTCCTTTTCATGAACAACGACGTGGAGCTCATCAACCCGGATTCCATCCGGGAGATGCTGGGGTATCTTCAGCGGGACGATGTCGGCGCGGTCGGCTGCCGCCTCCTCTACGAGGACGACACCATCCAGCACGCCGGCGTGGTCATCGGCTTCGGCGGGATCGCCGGGCACACCTTCATAGGCCTCCACGAGGTCCAGAACAGCTATTTCCACCGGGCTCTCACCGCCCAGGACTACAGCGCGGTGACCGCGGCCTGCCTGATGACGAAAAAGCAGCTGTTCCTTTCGGTCGGCGGCTTCACGGAGGAGCTCGCCGTGGCGTTCAACGACATCGACCTCTGCCTTAAGATCCGGGAGGCCGGGAAGCTGGTCGTCTACAATCCCTACGCGCTGTTCCACCATTACGAGTCGAAGTCGCGCGGGCTTGAGGACACCCCGGAGAAGGTGGAACGCTTCAACGGGGAGGTCGCGAAGTTCATGCTCCGCTGGCCGGAGATCCTCGAGAAGGGGGACCCGTACTATAATCCGAACCTGACGCTCAGAAAATCGAACTTCTCGCTCCGCGACCTCGCGAAGGAGAAGATCGGCGAGCCCTACCATATGCCGGGCATCGAGCCCTACGTGGAGCGAGAGAAGGCGCGGAGGGCCGCGGAGGAGAAAGCATGAAAGAGAGACAGGCGACCGTCCTGATCCCGAACTACAACGGCATGAAGTACCTGCCGGCGTGTATCGAGGCGCTGTTTAAGCAGGACACGGATGATTTCGACATCCTGGTCGTCGAAAACGGCTCGACGGACGGGAGCGCCGCGTGGCTGAAGGAGCACGGGATCCCCACGCTTTACGAAAAGGAGAACCTGGGCTTCGCAGGCGGCGTGAACGCCGGGCTCAGGGCCGTGAAGACGCCGTACGTGATCCTCCTCAACAACGACACGGAGGCGGACCCCGGCTTCGTGCGGGCGCTCCTTAAGGCCATCCGGAGGAGCCCCAGGATCTTTGCCGTCAGCGCCATGATGGTGCGGCCGGACGATCCCGGCATCCTGGACGATGCCGGCGACGGCATCTCCCTTCCCGGCTGGGCGTTCCAGCGCGGCACGGGGGAGCCCGCATCGCTTTTCAGTAAGGCGGACGATGTCTTTTCTGCCTGCGGGGGCGCGGCGGTCTACCGCATGTCGGCGCTCCGGGAGACCGGCTTTTTCGACGAGGCGCATTTTGCCTACCTTGAGGACATCGACCTCTCCTGGCGGGCAAGGCTTCTCGGCTACTTTAACCGCTATGAGCCGTCTGCCGTGGTGAAGCACTACGGCAGCGCGACCAGCGGCTCGAAGTACAATTCCTTCAAGGTCCGGCTCTCCTCGAGGAACCATATCTGGCTCCTCTACAAGAACCAGCCGGACTGGCAGCTTCTCATGAACCTGCCCTTCATCCTTTCGGGCTGCCTTGTAAAGGCCTGCTTCTTTCAGCGCCGCGGCCTCCTGAAGGACTGGGCCGCCGGCACGGCGGAGGGCCTTAAGGGACTTGACAGGGTGAAGCGGGTGGATTTTTCGCGCGTCCCGCCCTCCCGCTGCCTCGCGGCGGAGTGGGACATGATCCTCGGGACAGTGGAATATGCCTGCCATCTCATCCGCAGGGGGAAAGATTAAAACTTCCTTATTATCTTGCATCCCCCGTGGAAAACCGCCCCAAAATCGAGTATAATGCGCGATAAGGCCGGAAGGCGGCCGCCGTGCTTGCACGGGCGGCCATCTGACGGCCAACGGCCAAAATGGCGGCGAAGCCGCGCAAATGAACCTTCCGGACAGGCCGGGAGAAGGAATCTGGACATGATCAAAAACTTTCAGAAGCAGCTGAACAGGCTTCACGTCGTGCTGGATGCGCTGGTCGTTGCCGGGAGCTACCTGGCAGCCTGGTACATCCTTATCGGCATGCATCCGGACGTCGGCGTGCTTCCGAGGGAGGTCTATTTCCGGGCCCTTGTCTGCATCGTCCCCGTATACCTCTGTCTCTACGCGTTCTTCGGGCTTTACGCGCCGAAGCGCATCCTGGGGCGGCGCGCCGAGTTCGCGAGCATCCTGAAGGCGAACTCGCTCGGTTTCCTGATCTTTACGCTGATCCTTTATCTCGGCGCGAAGAACCCGTACATCTACCACTTTTCAAGAAGGCTGGTCCTGGTATTCTACGCCTTCACGGTCATCCTTACGACGCTCGAGCGGAACTCCATCCGCGCGGTGCTCCGCAGGATCCGGAAGCAGGGCTTCAACCAGAAGCAGGTGGTCCTGATCGGGTACTCGGACGCGGCGAGAGGGTACATCGACCGCGTGCTTACGAACCCGGAGTGGGGCTACCAGATCCGCGGGATCCTGGACGACCACGAGGAGTTCGGGCTGAACTACCACGGCGTCCGCGTGATCGGGAAGGTGGACGACCTGCAGGGGATCCTGGACCTGAAGGTCCTGGACGAGATCGCGATCACCCTGCCGCTGAAGGAATACGACAACCTGAAAAAGATCGTGGCGGTCTGCGAGAAATCAGGCGTGCACACGAAATTCGTCCCGGATTACTACGGCGTCATCCCGACGGTCCCGTACATGGAGGACCTCGGGGGCATGCCGGTCATCAATATCCGCCACGTGCCGCTCACGGAGCTCCATAACGCGGCGCTGAAGCGCGCGATCGATATCTTCGGCGCGCTCGTCGCGATCATCCTCTTTTCTCCGGTCATGCTGGCGGCTGCCATCGCGGTGCGCGTCACCTCGCCGGGGCCGGTCATTTTCTGCCAGGAGCGCGTGGGCCTGCACCAGAGGCCGTTCCGGATGTACAAGTTCCGGTCCATGAAGCTCCAGACGGAGGAGAACGAAAAGAAGGAATGGACCACGGAGCACGATCCGCGCGTCACGAAGGTGGGGCGGATCATCAGGAAGACGAGCATCGACGAGATGCCGCAGTTCTTCAATATCCTGAAGGGGGATATGAGCCTGGTGGGACCCAGGCCGGAGCGCCCCTTCTTCGTCGAAAAGTTCCGGGAGGAGATCCCGCGGTACATGATCAAGCACCAGGTGCGTCCGGGCCTGACCGGCTGGGCGCAGGTGAACGGTCTGCGCGGCGACACCTCGATCGAGCGGAGGATCGAATACGACCTTTACTACATCGAGAACTGGACACCGGGCTTTGATTTCAAGATCATTTTGCTGACCTTTTTTAAGGGGTTTATCAATAAAAACGCCTACTGACCGGCGTTCGTTAAGGAGATCTCATGCAGGATAACGGATTCAACGAAGAGCTTCCGCACGGCAGGAGCCGCAGAAAGGGCGCGCAGAAAGCCGCGCTTCGCGGCGGGGCCGCAGGCGCCGGGACAGCGGGAGCCGGGAGGGACGCCGGTGCCGGAAGGGCTGCCGGGGGGACCGGGAGGACGCCCGGGGCTGCCGGAGGCGGGAACGGTTCCGGGGAAAAGGCGTGGAAGACGAAAAAGAAGGCGCCGTCGAAGGGCTTCATCATCTTCCGCAGGATCATCATCCTCGCGCTTCTCGAGGCAGTCGTGCTCGCCGGGATCTTTCCCTACGCGTTCATGCTGAAGCAGTACAACAAGATCCAGCGCCCGGATTTCGAGGTCTCGAACGTCGAGAACAAGGAGCTGTCCAGCGAGGACATCCAGAAGATGAAGGGCTACTGGAACATCGCCGCGTTCGGCGTGGATTCGCGCGACTCCTCCGTGGGGCGCGGGAACAACTCTGACGTCATCATGATCGTGAGCATCAACCGCGAGACCGGGGAGATCCGGCTGGTCAGCGTATTCCGCGACAGCTACCTGAACCTCGGAAATTCGAGCTATTCGAAGATCAACGCCGCGTACGCGATCGGCGGGCCCGAGCAGGCGGTGCGCGCCCTGAACCAGAACCTCGACCTGAACATCACGGACTATGTGACCTTCAACTGGAAGGCGGTCGCGACAGGCGTCAACATCCTGGGCGGCGTGGACGTCAATCTTTCTGACGCGGAGTTCCGCTACATCAACTCCTACATCACCGAGACTGTCAAGGGCACCGGCATAGGCTCCGTCCATCTTGAGCACGCCGGCGAGAACCATCTGGACGGCGTCCAGGCAGTCGCGTACGCAAGACTCCGCTACATGGACAACGACTACACCCGTACCGAGCGCCAGCGCAGGATCATAGAGCTCTGCTACCAGAAGGCGAAGAAGGCGGACGCGCAGACGCTGTCCGACCTCGCCGGAAACATGCTTGCCATGGTCGCGACGAGCCTGACCTGGGAGGACGGAATGAACCTCGCCATGCACGTCAGGAACTACTCGATCGGCGAGACCGGCGGCTTCCCGTTCGACCGCGCGGAGGCCATGATGGGAAAGAAGGGCGCCTGCGTCCTTCCGAAGACGCTTGAGAGCAACGTGAAGCAGCTGCACCAGCTGGTCTTCGACGATACGGAGTACGAGGTCTCGAACCGCGTGCGCGAGATCGACAACAAGATCTGGTCCGACTACAGCACGTACAAGAACCAGGCCGCGGAATCCAGGTACCAGGCTTCGAAGAAGGCCGAGGAGGAAGCGGAGGAGGACGATGACGACGACTCCGGAGACGGTGACGGCAGCGGCAAGAAGGGCTCCGGCGATACGAAGAAGGAGAAGAAGGGCGTCATCTACGAGACGAACAGCGACGGCGACGTGATCGCCGCGTATGAGACGAACAGCGACGGCGACATCATCGGCGAATACGAGGTCGATGCGGACGGAAACCTCTTAAGGGACGACGAGGACGAGGCGGATCTCGAGGACTTCTTCCCGGGCGGCACGGACGAGGACGGGAATTTCCTGGCTCCGGCCATCCCGACGAGAAGCACCTCCGGCAGCGGCACGGGCAGCACGGTCAACGGTGCGGATATCTTCCCGGGCAGCGGGAGCAGCGGACAGGTGCGTCCGGGCTTTGATCCGGAGGAGAGCGCGGCGGCCTCCCGTGAAGAGGAGGAGGACGATGGCCTTGCACCGGCAGTTCCCGGCGGCGTGAAGCCCACCAGGAGCACGCAGGAGACGGCAGCGAAGCCGTCGCCCATGAACGAGCCGGGCCAGACCACGGACAGCTATGTCGCGGAGGGACCGGGCCATGTCGGCGAGCGTGAGACCACGGCGGCCCAGACGGCGGCTCAGACGACAGCAGCCCAGACCGCGGCGCAGACGACCGCGGCGGCAGTGCAGCCTGCCCCGGCGGAGCCGCAGGCGGCCCCGGGACCCCAGGTAGGCGCGACCGCCGAGGCGGTGCCGGACTGAGGCGGCAGATCTAAAAGCAGGGTGCCGGACTGAGGCGGCAGATCAGGAACAGGGTGCCTTGCTGAGGGAACAGATAAAAAACAAGGCGCCTTGCTGAGGAAACAGATCAAATAACAGAATGCGGAAAGCTGCGGCGGATCTTCGCCGCAGCTTTTTTGCGGGAAACGTCACATTTTCTCCCCGGGAAAAACACATTTTCGTCACAAACCTTTCTTATACTCTGTAATGTAAGAAAAAAGAAGACGGTCTTCGGAGGCGTAAAGGCCCGGAGCCCGGTAAGAAATACGGAAAGGAGCTTTACTATGTACGAAGAGCAGAATCGTGACGGATACCAGAGCAGCGCATACCAGAATCTTTACGGAGGCGGGTCCGCGCAGAGCGGCTCGTATACCGGGACACAGCAGAGCGGATCTTACACCGGGACGCAGCAGGGCGGTCCGGCAGCCCAGGGGCCGGAGGACGGCAAGGGCGCAAGCAGAAAGAAAAAGGAAGGCAGCTTTTTAAAGAAGCTCGGCACCAGCGCGGCGTGCGCGCTCGTGTTCGGCGCAGTCGCCGGAGGGACGTTTATCGGCGTGACGAAGACCGCCGGCACCGCCGCCCCGGCACCGACGGAGGCAGTCGCCGAAGCGCAGACGGAGCCCGAGACCCTGGCGGCACCGGAGGAGGCGCGCGCGCTTCCGGACGGCGGGACTTCCGTATTCAATGAGGAGAATTCCAACCCGTTCATCGCGAGCGACGTACCCGCGGAGGAAAAGGATCCCATGACGATCGCGCAGAACGCGCAGAAGGTCGTACTGGACGTTTCCGATATCGTCGAGAAGGCAATGCCGTCCGTGGTCGCGATCAACGTGAAGGGCGAGCAGACCGTGTCCAGCCTTTTCGGCTACTCCAGGACCTATGAGACCGAGGGCGCCGGCAGCGGCATCCTGATCGGCGAGAACGACGATGAATACCTGATCGTCACCAACAACCACGTCGTAGAGAATACGAAGAGCATGACGGTCCAGTTCATCGACGGCGAGAATGCCGACGCGGAGCTGAAGGGCACGGATTCCGGCCGCGATGTCGCGGTCATCGCCGTGAACAAGAAGGACGTCAAGGACGAGACGAAGGGGAAGATCGCGATCGCCGAGATGGGCGATTCCGATTCGCTCAAGGTCGGCCAGGGCGTCATCGCTATCGGCAACGCGTTAGGCTACGGCCAGTCTGTCACGGTCGGCTATGTCAGCGCCACCAACAGGAGCATCACGGCGGCTGACGCGGCGACCGGCGAGACCAAGACTGTCGAGAACCTGCTCCAGACCGACGCGGCCATCAACCCCGGAAACTCCGGCGGCGCGCTGCTTGACATGGAAGGCCGCGTGATCGGCATCAACGAGTCGAAGAGCGTCGACACCACCGTCGAGGGCATGGGCTACGCGATCCCGATCTCCAGCGTCAGCGAGCTGATCGAGACCCTTTCCGCCCAGAAGACCAGGGCGACGGTCGCAGAGGAGAACCGCGGCTACATCGGCTTCCAGGGCACGAACGTCGACTCCGACGCGGCGCAGAAGTTCAACATGCCGGTAGGCATCTTCGTGTACCGGATCCTCGAAGGCGGCGCCGCTGCGAACTCCGAGCTCCAGGAGCAGGACATCATCACGAAGCTTGACGGCATGACGGTCACCTCCATCGAGGAGCTGAAGGACAAGCTGACCCGCTATGAAAAGGGCGAGGTCGTGACGCTCACAGTGCAGCGCCCGAACGGCAAAGAGTACAACGAGCTGGAGATCCAGGTCACGCTCGCGGCGCAGGGCGAGGTCGGCGACAGCGAGGGAGCGGAAGAGGAAAAAGCGGAAGCGGAGCAGGAAGCGCCGGAGAAGAATGAGAACGGCGGCAGAATGGATGAATTCGGCGGAAGCGATTTCTGGAACGACTTCTTCGGAAACGGCGGTTTCCAGTTCCGCTGGTGATCCGGCTTTTGATCCCGCCAGGCGGGAAGCAGTATTCGTAAAGCAAGGCAACCTGTCTGACAGTTTAGACTGAAAGCAGCCTCCTGAAAGGAAGGGGATCTGAAGGCCTGATACCCCCCGGGTCTCCAGGTTCCCTTCTGATTTTGTTTGGAAAAAACTGAATTTTATGGTAGGATTCTGAAAGAAAGCATCCGGCAGCAAAAGAAAGGGGGACGCATGCGGAAAAAGGACGAGGCGAACGAAAAGAAACAGAGGCAGAAGCTTCTTTCCGCAGCGTGGAAGCTGTTCCGTCAGAAGGGATACCGCAATACGACCATGGAGGATATCCTTACGGAGGCGGGCTGCTCCAAGGGGCGCTTCTATTACTATTTCCACGCCAAGGGAGAGCTCCTTGATTCACTCTACGAGCTTTTCGACGCGGAGTACGAAGCCGCGTACGCTTCCTTCTCCGAAGGGATGTCCGTCCATGAAAAGTTCCGCTGCCTCCATGCGGCGATGTTCACCTTCATGGAGGAACAGGTCGGGCCGGAGCTGCTTACGAGCCTCTATCTTTCCCAGCTTGAGAACAAGACCGGGATCGAGTTCTGGAGCAGGAACCGAAGCTACCTCCGCATCGTGACGGAGCTCGTCAGGGAAGGGCAGGCGGCAGGAGAGCTCCGCACGGACATCGACGCGGAGACCATCGCGGACGACCTCATGGTCATCGAGCGCGGACAGCTCATCGACTGGTGCCTGCGGCGCGCGTCCTACAGCCTGAAGGAGACCGGCCCGAGGAACATCACCCGCCAGATCTCCGGCTACAGATCTCGACCATAGGGACTGTCCCCATGGCTAAACAGAAAAGCACAGATGTGTTGATTAAACGGAAAAGTGTTGAGCCATGGGGACAGTCCCCATGGCCGAACGGAAGAGAAGGATTGCCTTCTCTTTTTTTCATGCTATAATCAGACTATGGTCTAATAAAGACTGCGGTCTGGTTATGAAAGCCGCGCGAAAGGGGGATTTTTTATGGGTACTGCGAAAGAAAATAAAAAAGGGGGAAAGCTCCTAGACTGGATCGAACGGGCCGGAAACAAGCTTCCGCATCCGTATATCCTGTTCTTGTGGCTGTGCCTCATCCTTGCCGTGTTAAGCTTCATCTGTTCCATGGCAGGCGTCAGCGTGGTGAACCCGAACACGGGGGATACGGTGACGGTCAGCAACCTGCTGAGCAAGGACGGCTTCATCTGGCTCCTCACGAACATGCTGAAGAACTTCCAGAACTTCTCGCCTCTGGCGCTTGTGCTCGCCATGCAGATGGCAGTCGGCTTCTCCGAGAAGACAGGGCTTCTTGATTCCGTCATGAAGCGGGCCATCCTCGGTGTTCCCATGTGGGCGCTGACCGCGACGGTCCTGTTCATCGGCATCAACGGCAGCATCGCCTCCGAGGCCTCCATCGTCGTGGTCCCGAGCCTTGCGGCGGTCGCGTTCGGCGCGGTCGGCATGCACCCGATCGCGGGCATCCTCGCGGGCTACGCGGCGACGAACGCAGGCTTTACCGCCAGCATCATCCCGGCAGGCACTGATGTCCTTCTGTCCGGCGTTACGGATACCACGGCGAAGATCGTCGACCCGAACCTGACGGTCAACCCGACCTGCAACTGGTACTTCATGATCGTATCCACCTTCATGCTGACGGCCGTCGGCGTCTGGGTGAACAGGACCTTCATCGTGCCGCGGCTCGGCGAGTACAAGGGCGGGACGGTGCAGCACGAGGCGCTCACGGAGGCACAGCACAAGGGCCTCGGCGCGGCCGGGATCTTCACGATCCTCTACATCGCCCTCTTCGCGGTGCTCACGGTCCCCTCGAACGGGATCCTCCGCGGCGAGGACGGCACTGTCATGAACGGGCCGCTGATCTCCGGACTGGTCCCGGTCCTGATCGTCTACTTCATCCTTGTCGGCGTGGTCTACGGCGTGAAGGCCGGGACCCTGAAGAACGCGAACCAGGTCCCGCAGTTCATGGCGGAGAGCCTGACCTCCCTGACCGGCTATATCGTCATGGTCTTCGTCATCGCGCAGTTCATCAGCATGTTCTCGTACACAGGGCTTGCGATGATCATCGCGGTGAAGAGCGCGGACCTTCTTAAGTCCGTCGGCCTGACCGGCATCCCGATGATGATCTTCTTCATCCTGCTCTGCTGCGTCGTCAACCTGTTCATGACGAGCGGAAGCGCGAAGTGGTTCATCTTTGCCCCGATCCTGGTCCCGATGATGGCGATGTTCGGGTACAGCCCGGCATTTGCCCAGGTCATTTACCGTATCGGTGACAGCTGCACGAACGCTATCACCCCGATCTATCCGTACATCCCGATCGCGATCGGCATGGCGAAGAAGTACGACGACAAATTCGGCATGGGTTCCCTGATCTCGATGATGCTCCCGTACGCGCTGGCGTTCCTGGCATCCTGGATCGTCCTCCTGATCGTATGGGTCGTCTTAAGGCTTCCGGTGGGACCCGGCGCGCCGGTATTTATGTAAGGGGATCCGGAATATTTACGAAATATAAGGAGAATACAGATGATGAAAAGCATAACGGAACGCTATGAAGCCGCCGGGCGCCTGCTCGTGCAGCATACGCGGAACGCTGTGCTGAACGGGCGGCCGGACTTCACATGGAAGGACGGCCGTCTTTTCTGGCACAGGGAGCTCCGCATCGACGCCGCTGTGGTGCGGCGGCCGGTCTGCCTGGATCCGGAGACCGGCGCGGAGAAGGAGGTCTTTCCGGATCCGGCGGTCACCGGGTCAGGGCGGGATAATGATCCCGGCGTGACAGTTTCTCCCGACGGACGGAGCGAGCTTTTCCGGAGGGGTTTTGACCTGTGGCTGAGAAGGGCGGACGGGACGGAGCTCCGACTGACGAAGGACGGGGAGGAGAAGGTCACCTACGGGGACTGGCTCGATATTTACAGCCAGGTCACGCGGAGAAAAACAGGAAAGCCGGTCCCCCCGCAGGCGCTGTTCAGCCCTGACGGGAAGTATTTCGTGACGTACCGCGCAGACCTCCGGAGGGTGAAGACGCTGCCGGTGATCGAGTCCTGCGGCCTTCCTGAGGAGGACCTCCGGCCCCGCGTCCATACCTACGCCTGCCCGTTCGCGTCCGACGCGGACGATGAGATGCGGGAGGTAACGCTTTACCTTGGCGACGTCGTTTCCGGGACACTTACGAAGCTTCACGCGCCGGCCTATACGATCCCCGTATTCATGTCGGAGGAGAAGGCCTTCGCGCGCTGGCTCCCGGACTCCTCCGGCTTCTGGTTCACCTGGCAGCCGCGGGACTTCTGCGGGGCAAAGCTCTTTTTCACGGAGGCGGCGACGGCAGAGACCACGCTCCGGGTCAGCGAGACGTCGGACCGCTTCATGAACCTCGGCGCGTTCGGGCTTCTCGACGGTTACGGAAGCTACCAGTTCTCCAATTTCGTGACCTCCGACCGGCGCTATGCCTTCTGGCAGAGCGAGCGGAGCGGCTACGCGCACCTCTACCGCTACGACGCGGAGGGGAACTGTGAGGGCGATCTTTTCAACGGGGACGCGGCGTCCCTGATCGTGCAGAAGATCCTCCGCGTGGACGAGGACGCGAAAAAGATCTATTTTATGGCGAACAACATACCGGGCTGCTCGGATCCCCTGTATTACTGTCTGTTCGTGACGGATTTCGAAGGACGGGAGCTCACACGACTGACACCGGAGGACGGGACGCACAGCGTGGTCCTCGGTGACCGGTATTTCACGGACACATGGTCCCGGACCGACAAGGCGCCGGTCTCCGTGCTCCGCAGTCTGGACGGCGGCTTCCGCCGCATGATCTGCGAGGCGGACGTCAGCGAGCTCATGGAACGCGGCTACATCATCCCCGAGCGTTTTACCGTGCCGGCGGAGGACGGGACGGAGCTCTGCGGCATCCTGGTGCGGCCGGCGGACTTTGACCCCGGGAAAAAGTACCCCGTGATCGACTATGTCTACGGCGGCGCGCAGCTTTACAACGTCCCGCGCGAGTTCACCTACGACAACGCGATGGGGCGGGAGATCCTGGGCGGCCTCGAGTCGTTCGCGCAGCTCGGGTTCGCCGGGGTGATCATCGACGGACGCGGCACGCCGGGCCGCGGGAAGGCCTTCCATGATTTCAGCTGGAAGAGGATCCACATCTGCGCGGGGCTCGACGACCACCCGGCCGCGATCCGCGCGCTGGCGGAACGCTACCCCTTCCTCGACATTTCCCGCGTCGGGATCTGGGGCAATTCCGGAGGCGGCTACGCGACAGTCTCCGCGCTCCTCAAGTACGGGGACCTCTACAGCACGGGTGTGGCATCGTCCGGGAACTATGACCAGCGCGTCTATGAAAACAGCTGGACGGAGCGCTACTACGGACCGTACGACCCGGAGGTCTACCGGGACGGCGACATCACGCGGCTCGCGGGGCAGCTCCGCGGGAAGCTCCTTCTTGCCTGCGGATGCATGGATGACAACGTGACGATCTGGCAGACCATGCGGCTCTGCGACCAGTTTACGCGGAACAACCGGGACTATGACCTCATGGTCCTGCCGCGCGTGAACCACAACGTGCCGGCCGACCTTTATTTTGTGCGGCGGAAGATGGACTACTTCGTGCGGTGGCTCCTTAAGGAGGAACCGCCGAAGGAATTCCGGTTTGACGTGATGGAGAATCAAGATGGATAAAAAATACAGGATCCTGAAATGCGGACGCCTTTACGACGGCGTCTCGCCGGAATGGAAGGAAGGAATGTCGGTCCTCATCGCGGACGACCGGATCGAGGCGGTGGGGACCGAGGTCCCGCATCCGGAGGGAGCGGAGGAGACGGACCTGACGGGCTTCCAGGTGACGCCGGGCCTGATCGACGCGCACATGCACATGGATTTCCGGGACTGGCACACCATCCGGCAGGAGGTCTATGAGACCTCGGAGGAGGCAAAGACGCTCGCGGTGCTCCGCTGCGCGGAAAAGACGCTCCGGCGCGGGTTCACCGCGGTGCGGCATATGGGCGGGATCACCGGCTGCGGCTACGGCGTGCTGGACGTGAAGCGCGCCATAGAGCGCGGCGATTTCCCGGGAAGCCGGATCGTCGCGGCGCCCATGTTCCTCTGCACCCCCGGGAGCCACGGGGACCTTTCGCAGGGGATGGCGCGGAATCCCGCGCTTTCGGCACAGCTCCAGGCGGAACGGCCCACACTTGGAACAGGGCCGGACTTCTTTGTGCGCGCGGTCCGGGAGCAGGTCAAATACGGGAGCGACTTCCTGAAGATCATGGCGACCGGCGGCTTTTTCACGCCGAACGACACGCCGGTGGACCAGCAGCTGAACGACGCGGAGCTTGAGGCGATCATCAGGACCGCGCATGAGTACCGCAGGACCGTGACGGCGCACGTCTACACCCCGGCGCTCATGCAGAAGCTGATCCGTTTCGGCGTGGACGGCCTCGAGCACGGCTCCCTCATGGACCGTGAGACGGCGGAGATGATCGAGGCGAGGAATATCTACCTCGTGCCGACCTTCAGCCCCTATGAAGAGGCGGTCCATTACGACCCGGAGGCGATCCGGGACAAGCAGCCGGAATTCCGGCGGAAGCTCGAGCTCTACAAGGACGCGCTCCAGAAGGGCCGCGAGGTGATCGTGAAGAGCCGGATCCATCTCGGCTACGGCACGGATTTCGTCGCGAACCACCAGAACTACGAGAGCGGCTGGGAGTATGAGGCGTGGATGAAGAGCGGCATGGACCCCTTCCGCGCGCTGAAGGCCGCGACCTCCACGAACGCGGAGATCCTGGGCCTCGCGGACGAGATCGGCACGATCGAGCCCGGGAAGAAGGCGGACGTCGCCGCCTGGCGCCGCGACCTCATGAAGGACCCGCGCGCCCTGCTCGACTGCGCCTTCGTCATGAAGGACGGCAGGACCTACGCCACCGAAGCGGACATATAATTTCAGCCATGGGGACTGTCCCCATGGCTAAACAGAAAAGCGGTTTTGTGTTGAGTAACCGGAAAAGTGTTGGGCCATGGGGACAGTCCCCATGGCCCAAGGTTTTTATTCGGCGGCGGCGATGAGCTGGATCTCGACGGGGGCGTCGCCGGGAAGGGTCGCGAGACCCACGGCGGCCCTGGCGCCGATCCCGGCCTCGCCGAGCTCTTCGAAAAGATACTCGGAGGCGAGGTCGCCGATCCGGGCGTGCGTCCGGTAATCGGGCGTGGCGTTGAGATATACGGTCAGGGAGAGGATCTGCACGATGGCCTCCCCTTCCTTAAGGCAGTTCCTCGCCGCGGTGAGGGCGTTGGCAGCTGCCTGCCGGACGGCCTCCCGGTAGTTTTCCGCAGGCACGTCGGGAGAGATCTTCCCGGAAAGGATCAGCTGCCCGTCCTTCCGGGGCGTCATCCCCGCGGTGAAGATCAGGTTTCCATAGCGCACTGCCGGTCTGTATTTTCCCTGTGGGACTGGATTCTTTGTCATACGCGGTACCTTTCTGCCAGCTCGCAGATCCGCCCTACCGCGGAAACTGCCTTGTCGTGGTCCTGAGAAAAATTCATCCTTACAAAGTGATCAAACTGCTTCCCGAACTCCGTGCCCGGGGTAACGGTGACGTTCGCCTGCGCGCGGCAGATCCTGGCGAAGGTGAAGATATCCACCTTGAGCTCCGGAAGCTCGAGGAACAGGTAGCTGCCGCCCTCTGTGGGACGGGCCCAAAAGCCCGGGTGCCTGCCGATCTCCGCGAGTATGTCGTCGCGGATCCGCCGGTGCTCCCTGACGCGCTGCTCCATCCAGCCCTCCGGCTCGGAGAACCAGTTCAGGAAGGCCGCCTGGCAGTAGCCCGCGCAGCGGAGGGAGACCACTGCCTGGAGCTTTTCCATGCGGGTGATGATCTCCGCCGTCCCGTAGCCCACGCCGAGACGGAAGCCGCTGAGGGACTCGGTCTTGGAGGGGCCGATGATGGTGATCAGCTGCTCCGGCTTTTCGCTGAGCGCGCGGAGATGCGTATATTCCCACGAAGGGTCGAAGATCTGGCGGCTGTACAGCTCGTCCGCGAGGATGGCGACATTGTACTTCTTCGCCAGCCGGGCGATCTCCGTGACCTCTTCCCTGGAATAGACGGCGCCGGTGGGATTGTTGGGGTTGGAATAAAGAAAAAGCTTCACGCCGTTTTTAAAAGCCTGCTCCAGGGCACCGAGGTCGATGCCGGAGCTTCCGGAAGGCGCATCCTGCCACCGCATCTGGATCGGGACGATCTCTCCCTCAAAGAATTCCACCAGCTTGCGGTTGTCGAAATAATCCGGCTCGACGATGGCGACCTTGTCCCCCCGTCCGATCAGGGAGCCCATGGCCAGGAACAGCGCGCCCTGGGTGCCGGGGGTCAGGATGATCTCGCTGTCGGGATCCACCGGGGCACCGCTGAACTCCGCGAGCTTTTCCGCCAGGTAATGGCGGATGCTGCCCTTTCCGCGGTATTCCGTGTAGGCCTGGAAGGTCCCGTCCACTGCGTAGTGCCGGACGAAGGTCTCAAGGCTTCCGGGGATGGGGGTATGGGCGTTGACGTCTCCGTGGGAGAAGTCGACGGCAGGACCGTCGAGCTTCTCCCCGATCAGGGGAAGGGCTTCAGCCTTCTGAAGGCCTTCCTGTCCGGGAGCGTTCTCGGTTCCGAGGCGGGCGAATTTTTCCTCCAGTGTCATCTCATTTTTCCTCCTTATCTGATGCAGACCAGGGCGGTCCTGGTCAAGAACAGGCCAAAGCCGGACCAGGGCGGTCCTGGCCAAAAACAGGCCAAAGCCGGATCAGACCGGTCCCCTTCCGCCGCCGAAGAGGCGGGCAAGAGGCTCGACTGTTTCCTTCAGGGCCTTGATGGAAGCGTTCAGCGCGTCGATGTCGATCGAGTTGATCCGCTTCATCGCGGCTCCGGAGTCCGTGACGAGGGTGTCGATCTTATCAGCCAGCTCCGGGAAGTTGATCGAATTCAGGTCGTTCGTGATGTTCTCAAGGTTCGCGATGATGGTGGTCAGGCTCGCGTAGATCTCGCGGAACTGCGTCACGATCCAGGTGCCGATGACGGCGACGATGAGGAGCGTTAAGGCGGAGCAGACCGCGGTGACCTGCATCATGCGGAAAGACCTCTTCGAGTATTCCAGCTGCTCCAGGAGAACAGACATTTCATCCCGGGGCTCCGTCGGCTGTTTCGATTCTTCCATGGCGTTTCCTCCTGAATATGGTATGATAAATGCAGTAAGACGTGCGGCGGCGCGGCGGTAAGAACGCGCCCGGCACCTGTCTCTATTATAATATGATATCAGGGAAGAGAGGGAAAAAAATGATCTGGTTCATACTGATCGCGGTCCTCGCGGTCCTTGACCTTACGGTAAAGCACGGGATCGAAGCCATGCCGGACGAAAAGCTCCCGAGGGACATCCCCGGCACGAAGGGAAAGGCGCAGATCCGGAAGCTCCATAACGACGGCTTCCCGCTCGGCGTGTTCCGGGACTATCCGGAGCTCGTGCGCTGCCTTCCGCTGCTTGTCACGAGCGTGCTCACCGCGCGCCTCTCGCTCCTTCTCCCGAAGAAGGGGAAGACCTTCGAGAAGCTGGGCCTTGCCCTGACCATCGGCGGCGCGGTCAGCAACCTGTTCGACCGCTTTTACCGGCGCTACGTCGTCGACTATCTCCACGTCAGCGCCGGCCCCCTGAAGAAGATCATCTTCAACCTTGGCGACGTCCTGATCGCCCTCGGAGCAGTCGTTTCCCTGACGGCGTCAGCAGTCCGCGCGGCCGCGAGGTTCGTAAAGAAGGGCTGAGATTTCCGTTGTCAATTATGTTCCGGTATGCTATAATTCCACAAGTATCCACCGAAAGGAGGCATTTTTATGAAGCACGTTATGACGTTGAACGAGAAGCCCTTAAAGGAAAGCATGAAGAACGGCGGATGCGGTGAGTGCCAGACTTCCTGCCAGTCCGCATGCAAGACTTCCTGCACTGTCGGAAACCAGAGCTGCGAGAACGCTTCCAGATAAGCTCCGCATGGTACGGCAGTCAGAAACATGAATTTGATGCAGGACCCCTACGGTCGGATGATTGTAGGGGTTATTATCATGTATATCACTAACCTGTGAAATGAGGTACTTTTTTGATCCATCAGTTTATCAATAACGGAGTCGCCGTCGTCATGGACGTGAACTCGGGCTCGGTGCATGTGGCCGATCCCGTTTTCTATGATGCCGTCGCGCTCGCCGCGCCGTACGCCGGCGAGATGGAGGAGCCGGAAAAGCTCCCGGAGCAGGCAGTCACTGCCGTGCGGGAGGGGCTTGCCGGGAAGTATCCGGAAAGCGACGTCACCGAGGTCCTTGAGTCCATGCAGGAGCTGGTCGATGCCGGCGAGCTCTTCACGAAGGACACCTACCGGAACTTCATCCGGGATTTCAAGGCGAGGAAGACGGTCGTCAAGGCGCTGTGCCTCCATATCGCGCACGACTGCAACCTTGCGTGCCGCTACTGCTTCGCGGAGGAGGGCGAGTATCACGGGCGCCGCGCGCTCATGAGCTTCGAGGTCGGAAAGAAGGCCCTGGACTTCCTGGTCAGGAGCTCCGGCATGAGGACGAACCTCGAGGTCGACTTCTTCGGCGGCGAGCCTACCATGAACTGGGAGGTCGTGAAGCAGCTGGTCGCCTACGGGCGTTCCCTGGAGGGACCGCACAATAAAAGGTTCCGCTTCACGCTGACCACGAACGGCGTCCTTCTGAACGACGAAATGATGGAATTCTGCAACCGGGAGATGTCGAACGTCGTCATGTCCCTGGACGGGCGGAAGGAAGTCAACGATTTCATGCGTCCCACCAGGAACGGGAAGGGAAGCTACGACATCATCGTCCCGAAGTTCCAGAAGTTCGCTAAGCTCCGCGGGGACCGCGATTACTTTATCCGCGGTACGTTCACGCACGAGAACCTCGAATTCTCGAAGGACGTCCTGCATTTCGCGGACCTGGGCTTTGAAAAAATGAGCATGGAGCCGGTCGTCGCGCCGCCCACGGAGAGCTACGCGATCCGCGAGGAGGACCTGCCGTTCATCCTTGACCAGTACGACAGGCTCGCGGCGGAGTACGTAAAGCGGAGGAGAGAGGGAAGGGGCTTCGTCTTCTTCCATTTCCAGATCGACCTGAAGCAGGGCCCCTGCGTCGCGAAGCGCCTTTCGGGCTGCGGCTCCGGGACAGAATATCTCGCGGTGACCCCGTGGGGGGACCTGTATCCCTGCCACCAGTTCGTCGGGAACGGGAAGTTCCTCCTCGGCAACGTGGACGAGGGCATCACGCGGCAGGATATCTGCGACGAGTTCAAGCTCTGCAATGTCTACGCGAAACCGAAGTGCAGGGAATGCTTCGCGAGGTTCTACTGCAGCGGCGGCTGCGCGGCGAATTCCTGGAACTTCCACGGAAGCCTGACGGACGCCTACGATATCGGCTGCGAGATGCAGAAAAAGCGGATCGAGTGCGCCATCATGATCAAGGCGTGCGAGATGATGGACGCGGCCAGTGCCGGCAGCGGCGCGTAAGGGACGCCGCCCGGCAATGAAGAGGAATGTAACGGCCGGCGCCAAAGGCGCGCCGGTATTTACAAAATAAAGAGAGTAACGAGGAGAAAGAGTCATGAAGAACAACAAGGGCAGGGGTATGATCACCCTGGTCGTACTCCTGGCAGCGCTGGCAGGGTTCGTTTACCTGGCATACATGAGCATGAGCCAGCAGAAGATCAAGCTCGGCCTCGACCTGGCGGGAGGCGTCAGCATCACCTACCAGGCGAAGGAAGCGAATCCGAGCGACCAGGACATGCGCGACACCATCTACAAGCTGCAGCAGAGAGTCGGCGGCTATTCCGATGAAGCGCAGGTCTACCAGGAAGGCGCAAACCGCATCAACATCGATATTCCCGGTGTTTCCGACGCGAACACCATCCTTCAGGACCTCGGCCGGCCCGGCAGCCTCCTGTTCGTCGACCCGGACGGCAAGACCATCCTGACCGGCGACCAGGTGAAGAGCTCGCAGGCAGGCCAGAGACAGGACAGGACGACCGGCGCGAACCAGTACGTCGTCGAGCTGACCTTCTCCGACGAAGGGACCAAGGCCTTCGCGGAGGCGACCACGAGGCTGGTCGGCCAGAGGATCGCGATCATCTATGACAACGTCATGTATTCGAACCCGGTGGTCCGCGAGCCCATCACGGGCGGACAGTGCACCATCGACGGCATGAGCGGCTTCGAGGAGGCAGAGCTTCTCGCTTCCACGATCCGTATCGGTGCCCTGAAGCTTGAGCTGGAAGAGCTCCGTTCCAACGTGGTCGGCGCGCAGCTCGGCCAGATGGCCATCAGCACGAGCCTCAAGGCAGGCGCGGTCGCCTTCGCGGCCATCGCGGTCCTGATGATCGGCGTTTTCTGGGTCCCCGGCATCGCCGCGGCTTTCGCCCTGGCGCTGTACATCAGCCTGACCATCTGCCTGATCTCGGCGTTTGACATCACGATGACCCTTCCGGGCATCGCCGGCATCATCCTTTCCGTCGGTATGGCGGTCGACGCGAACGTCATCATCTTCACCCGTATCCGCGAGGAGATCGGCCTGGGCAAGACAGTCCGCAGCGCGGTCAAGACGGGCTTCCGCAAGGCGCTTTCCGCGATCGTCGACGGCAACGTCACCACGCTGATCGCGGCGGCAGTCCTCTTCATTATGGGTACCGGCACCATCAAGGGCTTCGCGACCACGCTCGGCCTCGGCGTCATCGTTTCCATGTTCACCGCGATCGTGATCACGAGGGCATGGCTCTACACCTTCTGCGACCTTGGGCTTGACAAGAAGCAGCTCTTCGGCGTGATCAAGGAGCGGAAGCGCATCGATTTCATCGGGAAGCGCAAGGCGTTCTTCGGCCTGGCGGTCGCCGTGATCGCCGCAGGCTTCATCGCGATGGGCTACTTCGGCGCGACCGCCGGCTCGCCGCTGAACCTCGGCCTTGACTTCAAGGGCGGCACCTCCACGAACGTCACCTTCAACGAGGACCTCACGCTCGAGACGATCGACGAGCAGGTGAAGCCGATCGTTTCCTCCATCACCGGGGACAACGACATCCAGGCGTCCAAGGTCCAGGGTACCAACGAGGTCCTGATCAAGACCAGGAGCCTGTCGGTCGATGAGCGCGTCGCGCTGGGTGACGCCCTGGCGGAGAAGTTTGCCATCGACAAGGAGAAGGTCACCGCGGAGAATATCTCCGGTACCATCTCCGGCGAGATGCGCCGCGCGGCTATCACCGCGGTTATCATCGCGCTGTTCCTTATGCTGATCTACATCAGGTTCCGGTTTGCCGACATCCGCTTCGCGACCTCGGCGATCATCTGCCTGATCCACGACGTCCTGATCCTGCTCACCTGCTACGCGGTGTTCCGCTGGAGCGTCGGCTCCTCGTTCGTCGCGTGCATGCTTACGCTGGTCGGCTACTCGATCAACGACACGATCGTCGTGTTCGACCGTATCCGTGAGAACCAGCGCCTCGGCGAGCGCCTCACGAGGGAGGAGATCGCGAACAAGTCCGTCACGGAGACGTTCTCGCGTTCCATCCTGACCTCCGTCACGACCTTCGTCGCGATCCTGATCCTGTACATCATGGGCGTGTCCTCGATCCGTGATTTCACGCTCCCGCTGATGATCGGCACCATCTGCGGTACCTATTCGTCCGTCGCGGTCGCGACCTCCCTCTGGTATGTCATGGAGACGAAGCACGACGCGAAGGTCGCGGCAATGGAGGCTGAGGAAGCCGCTGCGGAGAAAGCCGCGAAGGCAGCGAAGAGATCCGGCGGCGCCGAGGTCTGAAGTGCCTGAAGCATAACAGTGACCATGAGAGGCTGCCGCAAGGCAGCCTCTTCTGTCCGGTGAGCAGGGTCCCCGTCCGGCTTCTGCCTGTTTCGTCCCGGGGGCGCCGGATATTTACAATAAGGAGAATATATGAAATACGAGATCATCGCCCGCGACGGCCGCGCGAAGCGCGCGCACATGGAGACGGTCCACGGCGCGATCGAGACGCCGGTGTTCATGAACGTCGGGACGGTCGGCGCGATCAAGGGCGCGGTATCCACGGACGACCTGAAGGAGATCGGCACCCAGGTCGAGCTTTCCAATACCTACCACCTGCACGTCCGACCGGGGGACCAGCACCGCTCCGGCGACCAGGTGATCCGGGAGTTCGGCGGACTTCACAAGTTCATGCACTGGGACCGCCCCATCCTCACCGATTCCGGCGGCTTCCAGGTCTTTTCCCTTGCCGGGCTCCGCAGGATCCGCGAGGAGGGCGTGACCTTCCACTCGCATATCGACGGCCGGAAGATCTTCATGGGGCCGGAGGAGAGCATGCGGATCCAGTCGAACCTCGGATCCACGATCGCCATGGCGTTCGACGAGTGTCCGTCGAGCGTCGCGGAGAAGGAGTACATCGCGCGGAGCGTGGACCGCACGACCCGGTGGCTTGAGCGCTGCCGCGCGGAGATGAAGCGGCTGAACAGCGAGGAGGGGACGGTGAACCCGCACCAGCTGCTCTTCGGCATCAACCAGGGCGGGATCTACGAGGATATCCGGATCGCTCACGCCGACACCATCCGGGAGATGGACCTTGACGGGTACGCGGTCGGAGGACTTGCCGTCGGCGAGCCGGCGGAGACCATGTACCGGATCCTTGACGTGACGGTGCCGCACCTGCCGGAGAACAAGCCGGTCTATCTCATGGGCGTCGGGACCCCGCAGAATATCCTGGAGAGCGTGGACCGCGGCGTCGACTTCTTTGACTGCGTCTACCCGAGCCGGAACGGCCGCCACGGGCACGTTTACACGAACGCCGGGAAGCTGAACCTCTTCAACAAGCGGTTCGAGCTGGACCCGCGCCCCATCGAGGAGGGCTGCGGCTGCCCGGCCTGCAGGTCCTATTCCAGGGCCTACATCCGCCATCTCCTCAAGGCGGGGGAGATGCTGGGCATGCGTCTTTGCGTCTTGCACAATCTGTATTTTTATAATACAATGATGTCTGAAATCCGGGAGGCGATCGAAAAGGGGTGCTACGCGGATTACAAGAAGAGAAAACTTGAAGGTATGGAGGCATCAGAAACATGAACAACGGTTTATTCTGGATTATCTATATCCTGTTCTTCGGCGGGATGATCTATTTCATGGCGTACAAGCCGCAGAAGAAGCAGAGGGAGGCGCAGGAGAAGCTTCTCTCGAGCATCGCGGTCGGGGATTCTGTCCTGACGACCGCCGGCTTCTATGGCGTCATCATCGACATGACGGATGATACTGTGATCGTGGAATTCGGAAACAACAAGAACTGCCGCATTCCCATGCAGAAGACAGCGATCGTCCAGGTCGAAAAGCCGGAGTAACACCGCTTTCGGACGGACGCCGGAGCGCTGAAGTGCCGCAGGGCACGGACGGGGCGCACCGGCCTGTCGCCAGCGCAAAAAAAGGGGCAACGGCGGAATGCCGTTGTCCCTTTCTGTTATCTCAGCGGGGATGCGCACCCGTGCGGCGCGCAAGTCCCGCAGGCGGGATCTGGACTCTTAAGCTTCACGGGATCCGGTATTTACTTCGCGGATGCCGGGGACGCCCCGTGCCTCACGTAATCCGCGATGAGGGACGCGAGCTCGGCGGGCGTAAGGTCCGCCCCGTTCTCAAGCCACACCTTGACGATCCCCAGGGCACCTTCCGTGACGAAGGGCTCCCAGTACCGTGTGTCAAGCTTCTTGTTCCGCCGCAGCTCCCTTGCCAGGGGATCGGTGATCTTTTCACGGAAGACGCCGCGGATCCGGGTGAGGAACCGGATATCCCCGTTCGGCCCGAGGAGGATCATGGTCAGGTCCGCGTTTTCGCGGATGAAGGTGAGGATGTCCGCGAGGAGCTTCTCCGGGCTTTCGATCACCTCATCCGACCCGTGGCGGTCCAGGATCTCCGTGAACTGCCGGAACAGGTCGTTCTCGATGCTTTCCAGCAGGTCGAAGACGTCGCGGTAGTGAAGGTAAAAGGTGCCGCGGTTGATGTCTGCCATCTCGGAGATCTCCTTGACGCTGATCTCCTTGATCTTTTTCTCTTTTAAAAGCTTTGTGAGGCATGCCCTCAGCGTGCCCCTTGTTTTGCGGACCCTGCGGTCCATGACGTCACCAGCCATGCAAAGCCTCCGGAAATAAAGAGTCAGATGTTATGTTCCTTAATCAATTAAATCGAGTATAAACGTTTTCATTGCTGAAATCAACAAATGTCTAAAAAATGACATTTTTACGGAATCTGTGAATGACCCGGAGACCCGGACCACACAGAACCTGTAGAATATAAGGCGGTCCTATGAAATTTCTGAAATACAGGATCCCGCTTCTCGTCCTTCTGTTTCTTGCGGCGTTCGGCGGGTATTTCCATTCCTCGAGAAAGAACGCTGCCGGGACCGGCAGCGTGGCCTACGCGATCCTTAAGGAGCCGGAGCTCCCCGTCGTCTGGGCGGAGTCCTGCGGACGCCGCATGGATGTCATGCGCGGGTATCTTGAGGAGACGGACGCGGATATCGCGGCCGACACCTTGATCATACTTCCCGCGGACCGGAAGCTCGCGCTTTCCATAGAGGACGGCACGCATGAGATCCGGGGCATCCGCTACGAGATCAGGTCCACGGACTTAAAGGACCTCCTCGAGCGGACCGAGGTAAAGGAGCGGGAGAGGACGGAAAAGGGCGAGCGCGTCGTCCTGCCCATCCAGAACCTCGTGCGCCCGGGCAGGGAGTACCGCATGGAGGTGATCCTCTCGGGTATCGAGTACGGCGAGATCCACTACTACGCGCGGGTCATGCTGGACGAGACCGGCCTCGCGGAGCAGATGGTCACGCTCGCGGAGGATTTCTCCTCCCGGAATTTCGATTACGAGGCGGCGCGGGAGAACACCATGTTCCTCGAGACGAACGAGACCGGGGACAATACGACCCTGGGCCGCGTGGATCTCAAATCAAACTTTACGCAGCTCACCTACGGGAAGCTTGAGCTCACGCCGGAGGGGGAGGCAGACATCCGCATCCTTGAATACAACGGCAGCATGGGCATCCTGAGGCGGACCCTGAGCGCGACCGGCAGCGGCGCCGGCGGGAGCCCCGTACGGTTCCGCGTCACCGAGGACTTCGTCATGCGGAAGGGCCCGGAGCGTATCTACATGATGGACTACACCCGCTCCATGCAGGAGGTCTTCACAGGGACCCGGGAGAATTTCGCGGGGCAGAAGCTCATGCTCGGCATCAGCGGGGAGGAGGGCCTCCAGGCGGTACTGAGCCCGGACGGCATGAAGACCGCGTTCGTCTCCGCGGGGGACCTGTGGCTCGCCGACCCGGAGAAGAACGGCGCGGTCCGCGTCTGGTCGTTCCGGAGCGGGAAGGATGCCGGCTTCCGCGCGGATTTTGAAAAGCACGGCGTCGAGGCGCTTTCCTGCACGGACGAGGGGGACGTCCTTTTCCTGGTCTACGGCTACATGAACCGCGGAGACCACGAGGGGCGCTGCGGCATTTCGGTCATGCAGTACGACAGGTCCGAAAACACCGTGTCGGAGCTTTCGTGGCTTGCCTCCGGCAGGAGCTATGAGGAGATCGCGGCGGATATGAAGTCGCTTTCCTACTTCGGCGCGAACGGGATGCTCTACCTGAAGCTCGGGAACGGCTTCTACGGCCTCGACACGAAGAGCGGCGAGTACCTGGTCATTTCGTCCCGCATGAAGGACGGGACGTACGCGGTCAGCCCGGAGAGCTCGCGGATCGCGTGGCAGGACACGGACAGCGCGTTCGGGTCCCCGACGGTCCACTTCATGAACCTTGACACGGGAAGCAAGAAGGAGCTGACGAGCGAGGAAGGGCAGGTGCTGAAGCCGGTCGGCTTTATCGGCAACGACCTTGCGGTCGGGATCGCGGAGACCGCGAATATCCGGGATATCAACGGCATCGACCGCGAGATCCCGTTCACCGCGATCGAGATCGTGGACGATGCGCTTGAAAGCCAGGCGCACTACGAGGAAAGCGGCTTCTGCCTCTCGAACGTGTACACGGCGGATACGAGGATCCACCTGACGAAGGTCGTGCGGACAGGCGGGCACACGTTCCGGACCGCCGGGACGGATACGATCGTCTGCAACGAGCAGCGCGAGGTGAAGCCGGTGATCCTTTCCGAGAACACGGAGCTGAGGGAAAAGACCTGGTACATCCCGCTGCAGAAGGCTGCGGGGAAGAACATGCGGGTCACCTCGCCCTCCGCGGTCACCTACGGGAACGCGGTCACGCCGGACTTCCGGGAGGAGGTCTCCGGCGGGCAGCGGTACACGGCCTACGGCCACGGGAAGGTGCTCGGAAGCTGGCAGTCCCCCGGCGGGGCGGTCAATGCCGCCTACGACGCCATGGGATATGTGCGCGGCGGCGGGAGCATGCTTTACTGCCGCGCGGCGACCGCGGCGATCCGGACGCTCCGCGGCGCGGACAATGCCGCGGAACAGCTGCTTGCCGCCCGGGAAACGGGGAAGGGCCTGGACCTTTACGGCGCGGAGATGCGCGGGGCCTTCTATTTCGTGAGCCGCGGGAAGCCGGTGATGGGCTGGTCGGACGGCGGCGTGCCGCTGGTCATCGCGGCGTACGACCAGGCGACGGTGCTGCTTTACAGCCCGCAGGACGGGACGTGGGCAAGGTATCCGCTCCAGGAGGCGGAGGCCATGTTCCGGAGCGGGAACAATGATTTCCTGTGCCTTGCGGATTAGTTTACGAAATCTTTCGTCTGTGGTATAATATGTCCAATAATGTCCGGAGGTCTGTTTTTCAGTCTCCGGGCTTTGACAGAAACAAATGAGCCGGGGGTATCATTCAATGGCGCAGTATATAATGAAGGGCGGGAAACCGCTCGTCGGGGAGGTCACGGTAAGCGGCGCGAAGAACGCCGCGCTCGGCATTCTTGCCGCCGCGGTCATGACCGACGAGGATGTCCTTGTGGAAAACCTGCCTGACGTGCGGGATATCAATGTCATGCTGGACGCGATCCGCGAGATCGGCGCCCGCGTCGACAGGGTGGACCGGCACACGGTCAGGATCAACGCGTCGACAGTCACGGACGTCTGCGTTGAGAGCGAATATATGGAAAAGATCCGCGCGTCGTACTATTTTATCGGCGCGCTGCTTGGAAAGTACAAGAGTGCGGACGTGCCCATGCCGGGCGGATGTATGATCGGCGCGCGTCCTATCGACCAGCACCTGAAGGGGTTCCGCGCGCTGGGCGCGGACGTCCGGGTCACGGACAGGGTAAAGGCGGACGCCCTGCACCTCGTCGGCGGGCATATCTATCTTGATATCGTCTCGGTCGGCGCGACCATCAACATCATGCTTGCCGCGAGCCTCGCGGAGGGCAGGACCATCATCGAGAACGCGGCGAAGGAGCCGCACATCGTCGACGTCGCGAACTTCCTGAACAGCATGGGCGCGAACATCAAGGGCGCGGGCACGGACGTGATCCGCATCCGCGGCGTGGAGCGCCTGCACGGGACGGTCTACTCCATCATCCCCGACCAGATCGAGGCCGGGACGTTCATGATGGCCGCGGCGATCACGAAGGGCGACATCCTCGTGAAGAACCTGATCCCGAAGCACATGGAGGCGATCAGCGCGAAGCTTACGGAAATGGGCTGCAGGGTCCTGGAGTATGACGACGCCATCCGGGTCATCGGATGTCAGAAGCTCCGTCCCACCAACGTGAAGACGCTGCCGTATCCGGGCTACCCGACGGACATGCAGCCGCAGGCCGCGACAGCGCTTGCGCTCGCGAAGGGCACGAGCGTCGTCATTGAAAGCATCTTCGAGAACCGCTTCCTTTACGTGAACGAGCTCCTGAAGATGGGGGCGAAGATCACCGTCGAGGGGCGCGCTGCGCTCATCACCGGCGTGGATCACCTGACAGGCGCCCAGATCAAGGCGTGCGACCTCCGCGCGGGGGCGGCGCTGGTGCTTGCGGGACTCTCCGCCGAGGGCTTTACCGTAGTTTCCGATATTCATTACATCCAGAGGGGCTATGAGCATTTTGAGCAGAAGCTTAAGAAGCTCGGCGCGAAGATCAGTCTTGCGGAGGATGAACGCGGGATCCGGAAGTTCATGCTTCAGGCTGGCTGAGGCCGGACCTCCGGTAAAAGAAGAGTCCGTGGCACCAGGTTTTTCCGGGCTCTTTTTTAAGTTAAGTTAAGAAAGGACTTTTAATTAAGTTAAGAAAGGACTCTTATAATAATGGAGAAAAGACTGTTTACATCAGAGTCTGTTACCGAGGGACATCCGGATAAGATCTGCGACCAGGTCTCCGACGCGGTGCTTGACGCGCTGCTCGCGCAGGACCCCATGAGCCGCGTGGCCTGCGAGACCAGCACGACGACCGGCATCGTGGTCCTCATGGGAGAGATCACGACCAGGGCCCACGTCGACTACCAGTCGATCGCGCGTGAGACGATCCGCGAGATCGGCTACACCCGCGGAAAGTACGGCTTCGACTGCGACACCTGCGCGGTCCTGACGGCCATCCACGCGCAGTCGCCCGACATCGCGCAGGGCGTCGACCGGGCGCTCGAGGCGCGCGAGTCGGACGATGCCGAAGAGGACCTGAATACGGGCGCCGGCGACCAGGGACTTATGTTCGGCTATGCCTGCCGCGAGACGGAGGAGCTCATGCCGTTCCCGATCGTGCTCGCGCACAAACTCTGCAGGAAGCTCGCCGAGGTGCGGAAGAACGGCACGCTGAAGTACCTCCGCCCGGACGGCAAGAGCCAGGTCACGGTGGAGTACGACGAGAACGGGAAGCCGTCCAGGCTTGACGCGGTCGTCCTTTCCACACAGCACGACCCGGACGTCACGCAGGAGGAGATCCGCAAGGACATCAAACGCTACGTGTTCGACACGGTCCTCCCCGCGGAGATGATCGACGAGCACACGCGCTTCTACATCAACCCGACCGGGCGCTTCGTGATCGGCGGGCCGAACGGAGACTCCGGCCTGACCGGCAGGAAGATCATCGTGGACACCTACGGCGGCTACGCACGCCACGGCGGCGGCGCCTTCTCCGGAAAGGACTGCACGAAGGTGGACCGCTCCGCGAGCTACGCGGCGCGCTACGTCGCGAAGAACCTCGTGGCGGCGGGCCTCGCGGATACCGTTGAGATCCAGCTTTCCTACGCGATCGGCGTCGCGACGCCGACCTCCGTCTCCGTGAACAGCTTCGGCACCGGAAAGCTTTCCGACGAGGAGCTCTGCTCGATCGTCCGGAAGGAGTTCGACCTGAGGCCGGCCGGCATCATCCGCATGCTTGACCTCAGGAGGCCCATCTACCGGCAGACCGCGGCGTACGGCCACTTCGGCCGCAACGACCTGGACCTCCCGTGGGAGAAGACCGACCGCGTCGAGGCACTGAAGAAGTACCTTTTCTGATTAGACTGAAGGAGGCGCCGTGAAGCAGACCAGAGTCCGGCTCCTGACCTCCGTCCTGATGATCATAATCATACCCATGACCCTCTTTATCCTGGGCATATGGAAGAACAGCGATTCCGAACGTACCGCCCAGGTACTTATGTCCGGGATCGCTGTGCTCGTAGTGGTGGCGTTTTCCATGGCGCTGTGGGTCTACAACGGGATCATCCGGCCGCTTGAGAAGCTCGAGGAGGCAGTGCAGGAGATCAAGGAGGGCAACCTTGACAATGCCCTTGACGCGGAGGACGTCGACAGCGAGATCCGCCAGCTCATGGAGGATTTCGAGGAGATGCGCATACGCCTCAAGGCAAACCAGGAGGAGAAGCTGCAGAACGACCGCGACAACAAGGAGCTGATCTCCAACATCACCCACGACCTGAAGACCCCGATCACCTCGATCAAGGGGTACGTCGAGGGGATCCTGGACGGCGTCGCGCGGAGCCCCGAGCAGATGGACCGCTACATCCGGACCATCTACAACAAGGCGAACGACATGGACCGCCTGATCGACGAGCTGACGTTCTACACGGAGATCGACGCGAACCGCATCCCGTACAATTTCACCAAGCTGCCGGTCGCGGCGTTCTTCACGGACTGCGCGGACGAGGTCGGCACGGAGATGGAGGCGGGCGGCATAAGCTTCAGCTTCATGACGGACGTTGCGGACGATGTCCTCGTGATCGCGGACACCGAGCAGATGAAGCGCGTCATGAACAACATCATCGGCAACGCGGTAAAGTATAACGACAAGGAGCAGTGCGAGATCCGCCTGCGCCTCCTGGACGACGGCGATTTCGTGCGCGTCGAGACGGAGGACAACGGCTGCGGGATCTCGAAGGAGGACCTCCCGAGCATCTTCAACCGCTTCTACCGCGCCGACAGCGCGAGAGGGACGGAGAAGGGCGGCAGCGGGATCGGCCTGTCGATCGTCCGGAAGGTCATCGAGGACCACGGCGGGCGCGTCTGGGCAAGGAGCGTCCCCGGCCAGGGCACCGTTATCATCTTTTCTTTAAGAAAATACACGGAGGGAAACAGCGGAATATGAGCAGCATCCTGATCATTGAGGACGACAGAAGCATCGCGGAGCTTGAGCGGGACTATCTTGAGATCAACAGCTTCGAGGTCACGATCTGCGGCGACGGGACCGAGGGCCTGAAGGCCGCCCTCGAGGGAACGCACGACCTCATCATCCTGGACCTCATGCTCCCGGGCGTGGACGGCTTTGAGATCTGCAGGCAGATCCGCGAGAAGAAGAACACGCCCATCATCATCGTCAGCGCGAAGCGCGAGGATATCGACAAGATCCGGGGCCTGGGCCTCGGCGCGGACGATTACATCACGAAGCCCTTCTCCCCGGGGGAGATGGTGGCGCGCGTCAAGGCGCACCTGACGCGCTACGAGCGTCTCATCGGCTCCGGCAGGAACGAGACGATCGAGATCCGCGGACTTAAGATCGACCGCACCGCGCGGAAGGTCTGGGTGAACGGCCACGAGAAGATCCTTACCGCGAAGGAATTCGACCTTCTTTCGTTCCTCGCGGCGAACCCGAACCACGTATATTCCAGGGACGAGCTCTTCCGCGAGATCTGGGGCATGGAAAGCGTCGGCGACATCGCCACCGTGACCGTGCATATCAAGAAGATCCGCGAGAAGATCGAGCTCAACACGGCGAAGCCCCAGTACATCGAGACGATCTGGGGCGTCGGATACCGCTTCAAGGTATAACGAAAAGGAGGAACTATGGCACAGACTACCATTCTTGTCGTCGACGACGAGAAGGAGATCGCCGAGCTGGTGGAGATCTACCTCGTCAGCGACGGGTACCGTGTCCTGAAGGCGTCGAACGCGAAGGAGGGCCTGGACCTTCTTGAAAAGGAGGAGATCCACCTGGTGCTCCTCGACATCATGATGCCCGGCATGAACGGGCTCGAGATGTGCGGGCGCATCCGCGAGACGCGGAACATCCCGATCATCATGCTGAGCGCGAAGAGCACGGACCTTGACAAGATCAAGGGCCTGGGCACCGGGGCGGACGACTACGTCACGAAGCCCTTCAACCCGCTGGAGCTCACCGCGCGCGTGAAGAGCCAGCTCAGGCGCTACATGCAGCTGAACCCGAGCAGCGCGGCCCCGGAGAAGGTGAAGAACGAGATCTCCGTCCGCGGGCTCTCGATCAACCGGGACAACCACAGGGTCACCGTGGACGGCGAGGAGGTCCGCCTCACGCCGATCGAGTTCGATATCCTGTTCCTTCTTGCCTCGAATCCCGGCAAGGTCTTCTCGACGGACGAGATCTTCGAGAAGGTCTGGAACGAGAAGGTCTATGAGGCGAACAACACAGTCATGGTCCACATCCGGAGGCTTCGCGGGAAGATGAAGGAGGACGCGCGGACCGACAAGATCATCACGACCGTATGGGGAGTAGGCTACAAGATTGAAAAATAACAGACCGAACGCGGGAGAAAGCTTCCGGAGAAAGGTCCTTTCCTCGATCTTCTACAGTCTGATCATCACGGTGATCGCCGAGTTCTTCCTGGTCAGGAACCTTCTCACGGCGGCGGATTATATAAAAGAAGTACAGCCCGATAACGGATTTTTCGCGGCCATCGCGGATTTCCGTGTCATTGCGGTACTTCTTTTTGTGCTGTTCGGGATCTGCCTGTTCTCGCTGGTCTTCTGGCTCCTGCAGCGGAAGTCCTTCGTGTACATCAGCCGCATCTCGGAGACCATGCAGTCGATCGCCGAGGGGGACCTGAAGGCGGAGATCGAGGTCGAGGGGGACGACGAGTTCGCGGAGATGGCCGCGAACCTGAACTCCATGACAGGCGACATCCGGAAGCTCATGGACAAGGAGCGCGAGTCCGAGCGGACCAAGAACGAGCTGATCACCAACATCGCCCACGACCTCCGGACCCCGCTTACCTCGATCATCGGGTACCTCGAGATCCTGACGGCGAAGAAGGACCTTCCGGACGACGTCCGCGCGCGCTACACGGAGATCGCCTACACGAAATCGAAAAAGCTCCAGCAGCTCATCAACGACCTTTTCGGCTTCACGAAGCTCACCTACGGGAAGATCGCCATGCGCGTCTCCTCCATCGACATCGTGAAGCTCCTTTCCCAGCTCCTCACGGAGTTCTACCCGAACTTCATGGACGCGGGGCTTGAGTACGACCTTGAAAGCAACGTGCCGGCGCTGACCATCACCGCCGACCCGAACCTGATCGCGCGGCTCTTCGACAACCTCATCAACAACGCGATCAAGTACGGCGCGGAGGGGAAGCGCATCCGCGTGATCGTCCACGCGGAGGAGGAGACGGTCACCGTGCGCGTCGTGAACTACGGCCGCGTGATCCCGGCGAACGAGCTCCCCTATATTTTCGACAAGTTTTACCGGGTGGAGCAGTCCCGCTCCTCCCAGACCGGCGGGACCGGCCTGGGCCTTGCCATCGCGAAGAACGTGGTCGACATGCATAACGGGACCATCAGCGTGACGAGCGACCTGAACGGGACGCAGTTCATCGTGACGCTCCCGGTCCATTTCGATATCGAGAAGGAAAAATTTGAAGCGAAGGAAGGGCAGGCCAATGGCGGCAGATCTTAAAAACAGGCTCCGCGCCGCGGCGGTGTGCATCGCGGCTGTCCTGACCGCGGCACTCCTGCCGCTCGTGACATGGGCAGCGGCCTCCGGCCAGAGCGCGGCGCAGGACAGCGCGGCTTCCGGGCAGAACGCGGCGCAGGGGGGCATCAGCCTCTCCACGGAATACGGCTTCGCGAACAGCGCGAAGGGCGGGCGGTACCTCCCGCTGACGGTCACCGCGGACAATGCCGGCAAAGCCCCGTTCAGCGGCCAGCTCGAGGTCCTGACGCGCCAGTCGGACGATGACGTCTACGTGTACAGCTTTCCCGCGTCCGTCGGGGCGGGGGAGCGCGTGTCCAGCGAGTACGCGGTGCCCCTGAGCGCGTCCGCGGAGCAGCTTGCGCTCCGCCTCCGCGCGGAGGACGGCGCCGTCGTCTCGGAGGAGAAGCTCCGCCTGAACATCAACCGGGTCACGCCGGAGCTTTTCATCGGGGCGCTGACCGACACGCCGGAGGAGCTTTCCTACCTTGACGGCGTTTCCGTCAACTACGGGCAGATGCGGTCCCGGCTTTTCATGCTGGACCCGGGGAGCTTCCCGGTGGACAGGAACCGCCTCGACATGCTCGACATGATCGTGATCTCCGGCTTTAAAATGTCGGACCTTTCCGTCGACCAGACGCGCGCGCTCATGCAGTGGATGCGCGAGGGCGGGGCCCTGGTGTTCGGCACCGGCGCCCGCGTGGACGAGACGCTGGGGCTCTTTGCCCCGGAGTTCCTGGACGACATGTACGAGCCCGCGCAGGAGACGGAGCTTAGCTTTGACGACCAGAACGCGGACCGTCCCGGCGGGAGCGGCATGACTGTGCGGCTGGTCCAGCTGTCCCTCCACGGGGGGAGCGTGGTCCTTTCCTCGGATTCCGAGCCTCTCATCATGGCGGCGAACAAGGGGAACGGCGTGCTCTGCGCGGCAGGCTTCGATTTCTGCGAGCTTTCCGCCTACCTTTCGTCCGGCAGCACCCTCACGGACACGATCATCACCTCGATCCTCGGCACCGCGCGGCTGGACCGCCTGGTCTCCGAAGCCTACGGCGCGCAGAGCGACGAGTACTGGGCGGCGCAGGCGCTGATCGACGCCGGCATTCCGGGAGAGCTCCCGGACCTCCGGCTCCATATCCTGGTCCTTTCGGTCTATCTCGCCATGGCGGGACCGCTCCTTTATTTCGCGATGCGCCGTTACGGCGGGGCGCTCTACTACCGGCGCGCCGCGGCGGTCCTCGCGCTCCTCTTCACCGGCATCATCTTCCTCGTGAATTCCAGGACCCGTTTCCAGGGCACCTTCTATACCTACGCGATGATCCGCGACGTGGGCGAGGACGCCGTGAACGAGACGGCCTACATCAGCCTCCGGAATCCCTACAACGCGTCCTACGCGGTGGAGATCCCGGGAAGGTACTCCGTGGTCCCGCTGACGGCGTCGCTGAACCAGACGGAAACAGAGCTGAACGGGACGGAGGAGCCGAACATTTCCATCGCGAGCGCCGGCGGAAACACGCAGATCTCCGTGAGCGACGTCGGCGCCTTCAGCCCGCGCTTTTTCCGCCTGGACCGCGGCGAGGAAAATGCCTCGGGAGGCGGCTTCCGGGGACAGATCGAGCTCTTCGGCGAGCGCTGCCACGGGAGCATCACGAACTGCTTTTCCTATGACGTGGAGGACGCCGCCGTGATCATGTTCGGCAAGGTGGTCCCGCTCGGCCGGATGGCCGCCGGGGAGACCGTGACGGTGGACGGCCGCGTCATGTACCACATCCCGCTGAACGACAGCTACACGGTCGCCGCCTTCCTGACGGGCGTCTACGACGGCGCGGCGACGGAGGAGGAGCGCCTTCACGCGCTCTCGCAGGCGAACTTCCTGTCCTTCTTCCTGTCCGAGCGGAGCTCGGGATACTCCGCGGACGCGCGCGTGGTGGGCTTCTCCACCGACGACTCCGACAGCCTGGTCGGGACGAAGCTCCAGCACAGCGGACTGGTCCTCGTGACGAGCGCGGTCTCCGTGGACAGCCGCCTGGACGGCGAGATCTACCGCTCGGCGCTCTCGCAGCCGCCGCGCGTCATGAGCGGCGACTATATTGCCGAGACCAATTCCTTCTACCGCGGCGAGCCGGTCGTGCTTGCCTACCTTCCCGGCACGGATATCCGGATCCGGGAGCTCCGCTTCGAGACTGCGGACCCGATGTTCGAGAGCCCGGACGAGGACGGCGGCTCGCACAGCTTCCGCGGAACCACGTCCTTCTACAACTACGGGACGGGGAATTTCGACGACGTGGATCCGGAGCAGGAGATCTTTGACGCGGAGGAGCTTTCCTCCTACCTGTCCCCCGACAACATGATCATGGTCCGGTACGCGGAGGGCCCGGACCGGACGGGCGCGCAGTTCGACATCGCGCTGCCTATCCTGAGCGTGATCGGAGAGGAGTACTGATGCTTTCACTGAAAGGCGTGGAGAAGCGCTACGGCAGCATCCGCGCGCTCAAATCCCTGGACCTTGAGATCCAGGACGGGGCGCTGTTCGGGCTCATGGGGCAGAACGGCGCCGGCAAGACGACGCTCCTCCGCGTGACCGCGGGGCTTTTAAGGCCGGACAGCGGGACGGTCTCCATCGGCGGGACGGACGTTCTGAAGGAGCCCGCGAAGGCGCGGATGAAGATCGGCTACGTCCCGGACGAGTTCGGGATTTATGAGAACCTGACGGTCATGGAGTACATGGAGTTCTTCGCGGAGGCCTTCGGGCTTTACGGGCGCCGCGCGCGCGTGAGGAGCGAGGAGCTCGTGCGGGCGGTGAATCTTTACGACAGGGCCGATTTCCCGGTGGATTCCCTGTCCCGCGGCATGCAGCAGCGGCTCTCCATCGCGCGGGCCATGATCCACGATCCGGCGTTCCTGGTTCTCGACGAGCCGACCAGCGGGCTGGATCCGGGAAGCCGGTTTTCCGTGCGGGAGCTGCTCCTTGAGCTCTGCACGGAGGGGCGGACCATCCTGATCAGCTCCCATGTGCTTTCGGAGCTTTCGGAGATCTGCACGGATATCGGGATCCTCGACCAGGGGAGCATGAAGATGACGGGCGAGGTCTCGTCGATCCTTTCGAGGATCGAGAACTCGAACCCGCTCCGCATCTCGGTCCTGAACGGGGAGGAGAGCGCGCTGAGGATCCTGAGGAACCACCCCGGCGTCCGCTCCGTGACCCTGCAGGGCAAGGTGTTCAGCCTTGATTTCGAGGGGAAGGAGGAGGACGAGGCAGGACTCCTCTACGAACTGATCGGGAACGATATCCCGGTCAGCGGCTTCATGCGGGAGCCGGGCAGCCTTGAGTCGTTTTTCCTTAAAATGACGGGAACGTCGGAAGAGAAGGTGATCCTTGACGCTACTGAAGAATCCGATCTGTGAAAGGGAGCGCCGCGCGGGGGCGAGGAGCGCGCGCTTCTCTGTGTTCATCCTCGCCGCGGACGGCGTGCTCGCCCTCATCGCCCTGGTGCCTGTGTGGTTCATCCTCCGGCGGACGGCGGAAACGGGAACGCTGAGGTATGCTTCGTTCCTTACGGTGTTCCGGTACCTTTCGTGGGTGGAATTCGCGATCATCTGCGCGGTGGTGCCCGCGCTCACGGCCGGCGCCATCAGCGGGGAGCGGGAGCGGAGGACGCTCGACCTCATGCTGACGACAAGGATGACGCCTGCCGACATCGTCCTCGGGAAGCTTCTCACGGTGACGGTGCAGACCGCGCTCCTCGTGTTCACCGCGGCGCCGGTCTTTTCCGCCGTGCTCATGTTCGGAGGCGTGCGCTTCCCGGACCTTCTGGTGCTGTACCTGCTCCTCATCCTCACGGCGGTCCTTGCGGGATGCATCGGCATCGCCTGCTCCGCGTTCCACGCGGGCACGGCGCTTTCGGTCGCGCAGGCCTACGGCGCTGAGGCGCTCCTTTTCCTGGGGCCCTTCCTTGCGGGCGCGATGATCCGCGGGATCTCGGGCGGCGCGGGCCCGGCGGGCGCCTTCCTTCCATTTTCGCCGGTCGCCTCGTTCAGCGCGGCGCTCGGGCTGATGACAGGGGAGGGCAGCCAGATCGCCTCCCTGCCCGGCGGGGGCGCGGCAGGGCTCGTTTCCCCGGGGGCGCTCGTCGTCCGCGGGACCATCCTGCAGCTTGCCATGTGCATCGTCCTCACGTGCCTCGCGGTGCTCGGAACGGGCCGCGGGATGCAAAACAAAACGCATTCAGGGGTTTTTATGTCCTGATTCTTTTGATATGATAGGAGATGAAGGACAGTGATTCTACATATGTTCATTACAAATAAACATACCAGCAAGGAGGTAGGAATATGGGTCTTATCAAGGCTGCGGCGACCGCGATCAGCGGAGGACTTGCCGATCAGTGGCTCGAGGTGTTCGAGGCAGACGACATGGGCGGAAACACCGTGTTTACGAAGGGCGTGCCGGTAAGGACAGGCAAGGGTTCCAACACGAAGGGAACCTCCAACATCGTCAGCAACGGTTCCGTGATCCATGTTTACCCGAACCAGTTCATGATGCTGGTCGACGGCGGCAAGGTCGTTGACTATACCGCCGAGGAGGGCTACTACACGGTCAAGAATTCTTCCGCTCCGTCGCTCTTCAACGGCCAGTTCGGCGATTCCCTGAAGGAAGCATTCAACCGTATCAAGTACGGCGGCGTCCCGAGCTCTGCGCAGAAGGTCTTCTTCATCAACACCCAGGAGATCAAGGGCAACAAGTTCGGCACCCCGAACCCGGTCCAGTACATGGATTCCTTCTACAACGCGGAGCTGTTCCTCCGCGCGCACGGCGACTACTCCATCCGCGTCGTGAACCCGCTTCTGTTCTACAGCGAGGTCATTCCGAAGAACGCGGCCAAGGTCGACTACGCCGACGTCAGCGAGCAGTACCTTTCCGAGTTCCTGGAGGCGTTCCAGGCGTCCATCAACCAGATGTCCGCGGACGGCCAGAGGATCTCGTTCGTGACGAGCAAGAGCACCGAGCTTTCGAGATACATGGACAACGCGCTTGACGAGACCTGGACGCAGCTGAGAGGCTTCGAGGTCGTCAAGGTCGGTATCGCGAGCATCAGCTACAGCGAGGAGTCCCAGAAGCTCATCAACATGCGGAACCAGGGCGCTATGCTGGCGGATGCCTCCATCCGCGAGGGCTACGTCCAGGGCCAGATCGCGCAGGGCATCAACAACGCCGGCTCGAACCCGAACGGCGCCGCGATGGGCATGATGGGCGTCGGCATGGGCATGGCAGGCGGCCTGAACTATATGGGCATGGCGAGCCAGACCAACATGCAGCAGATGCAGATGCAGCAGCAGATGCAGGGCGGCGCAGGCGGCGCGGCCGTTGCAGGCGGCGCGGTCCAGATGCAGGCGCCTGGCAAGGTGAAGGAAGGCTGGACCTGCGAGTGCGGCCAGGAGAACACCGGCAAGTTCTGCTCGAACTGCGGAAAGCCGCAGCCGGCACCGGCTCCGGCGGCAGGCGCGTGGACCTGTGAGTGCGGCCAGGAGAACACCGGCAAGTTCTGCTCCAACTGCGGAAAGCCGCGGCCCGTCTCCAACGAGTGGACCTGCGAGTGCGGCCAGGTGAATACCGGCAAGTTCTGCTCCAACTGCGGAAAGCCGAGAGCATAAGACCCGCATACAACTTCATACATGACAGCTGGATGAGGAGGCATGCCTCCTCATCTCAGCCTGGAGGGAAAGAATGGCACAGCTGATATCCTACAAGTGTCCGAACTGCGGCGGCGACCTCCGTTTCGATCCCGCGAAGGGTGACTACCAGTGCGAGTACTGCAGGTCAAGGTTCACGCAGGAAACGCTCGACGCCGTGACAGAGGAAAAGGAGAGGAAAGAGAAGGAGGAGAGGGAAAAGGCGGGACAGTCCGACGCAAAGCCCGAAGCAGCCGCCGAGGACGATGCGGTCGTCTACAACTGCCCGAGCTGCGGAGCCCAGATCGTAACCGAGAAGAGCACCGCCGCGACCTTCTGCTATTACTGTCACAACCCGGTCATCCTTACCGGGCGCCTGGAAGGAAAGTACCGTCCGGATTACGTGGTCCCGTTCTCGATCGACCGGAAGAGGGCGCTCGAGATCTTCAACAGCTGGATCGCGCAGAAGAAATTCGTCCCGAAGGCGTTTTACAATAAGGACCAGATCGAGAAGTTCTCCGGCGTGTATTTCCCGTATCATCTTTACAGCTGCCGCGTGGAGGGCCATATCGACGGGCAGGGCACCCGCACCGAGACCACCCGCGCCGGAGATTTTGAGAACGTCACGACGGGCACCTACCGTGTGCGCCGCGACGGCGACATGCCGGTGAAGAATATCGCGAGAAACGCGCTGAAGAAGGCGAACAGGATCCTGGTCGAGGGCGTGCAGCCGTTCGACTTCAATGACCTGAAGCCCTTCAAGATGGCGTATCTTTCCGGCTTCCTTGCGGAGAAGCGGGACATCGAGAGCTCGGAGATCGAGCAGGAAGTCGACGCCGAGGTGAAGGAGCACGCCATGCAGCAGCTTCGCGCGAGCATCGCGGGGTACGACGACTTAAGGATCACGGACGATGCCCTTAAGATCAAAGACAGGGACTGGAAGTACGCGCTCATGCCGGTCTGGACCGTGACCTACAAGGAGCCCGGCTCCGGGAAGATCTACTACTTCTCCATGAACGGCCAGAACGGAAAGGTCATCGGCGAGCTGCCGGTGGACAAGAACGCGCTGATGGCGTACTTCTTCAGGATCGCGGTCCCGATCTTTGCCGTCATGATGGCGGCGAGCTACTTTATCGGCTGACGGAAGGAGGACGGAATGAAGAAAAGACGCAGTTTCTTTTTTGCCCTGCTTCTCGCCCTGCTGCTTGCCGTTTTCGGCACGCTGAGCGCCTTCGCGGCCGGCGGGGACCGTGTGTATGACGCGGCCGGGCTCTTCTCCGCGGAAGAGAAGGCACGGCTCGAGACGGCCGCGGCGGAGGCCGCGTCCCATACGGGCATGGACATGGTCGTCGTGACGAGCCTGAACAAGCAGGGCATGTCCGCGCAGGAATACGCGGACGCGCTCTATGAGACCGGCGATTTCGGCGTAGGCTCCGGAAAAAGCGGGCTCCTGTACCTCATCGACATGGAGGGCCGGGAGATCTACATTTCCACAGCCGGCGGCGCGATCGACCTCTGCTCCGACAGCGTGATCGACGGGCTTCTTGACGACGCGTACGGATGCCTTCAGAACGGCGACTACGCAGGCTCCGCGGAGGCGGTCCTGAAGGGCGTCGAGGCGAAGTACGACGAGGCGATCGGCATGAACTGGACCTACGACCCGGAGCCCGGGATCTGGACGGCGCCTGTGAAGAAGAAGGGCGTGAATCCCCTGGAATTCCTTGTGTCGCTGATCGCTTCCGCAGCCGCCGGCTTCGGTGCCGTCGGCAACGTGAAGAAGAAATACGCGATGAAGGACGTCGCGGCTGCTTCGGCTGCAGGCATCGCCGTCGCGGCAGTGCTCGCCGGCACAGCGTTCGCGTTCGCGAACCGGGCCGACGACCTCCTCGACAAGCGGACCGTAAGAAGGGCCATCCCGAAACCGCCGCCGCAGCAGAAACGCCCCGGCGGATCCGGCGGCAGCGGTCCCTTCGGCCACTCCACCACGCACGTCAGCGGCGGCGGAATGACCCACGGAGGCGGCGGGAGAAAATTCTGAAAGAAACGTTCCGCCGCGGAAGCGCACCCCGCATTTATGCAGGGGTGAGCTTCCATGGCGGAACTTGAAACGGATGAGCATGGAGGCCCGCGTGCCGGGCCGGAATGCGAATCGTTTCAGCGGATGCGGAAGCGCTTTAGCGCGGAGCAGCCGCGTTTCCCAGAAACAAGGTGAACGTTCCGCCGCGGAAGCGCACCCCGCATTTATGCAGGGGTGAGCTTCCATGGCGGAACTCTTTTTAAAGATATTACATAGTTAAGGAGCTTAACACCAATGAATGAAGTATTCTACAGCAGCACCCGGGGCGGCGAAAAGGGCCTGACCGCCTCCCAGGCGATCCTGAAGGGCCTCGCGAAGGACGGCGGGCTTTTCATGCCCAACAGGATCCCGGCCTTTGATTTCGACATCGAGTCCCTTGTCGGCAGGCCTTACCAGGAGGTCGCCTACGAGGTGATGAAGCTTTTCCTCACCGACTTTACGGAAGAGGAGCTTCGCTTCTGCATCGAGCACGCCTACGATGAGAAGTTCGACACAGAGGAGATCGCCCCGCTGGTCAGCGCGGACGGCGCTTATTATCTCGAGCTCTTCCACGGAAAGACCATCGCCTTTAAGGACATGGCGCTTTCCATCCTCCCGTACCTTATGACGACCGCGGCGAAGAAGAACGGCGTTACCAATAAGATCGAGATCCTGACGGCGACCAGCGGCGACACCGGCAAGGCTGCGATGGCAGGCTTCGCGGACGTCCCGGGGACCGGGATCATCGTCTTCTACCCGAAGGGCGGCGTCAGCCGTTTCCAGGAGCTCCAGATGGTCACCCAGAAGGGCGACAACACGGCGGTCGTTTCCATCCACGGCAACTTCGACGATGCCCAGACCGGTGTGAAGAAGATCTTCGGCGACCGCGCGTTCGAGGCGCGGCTCGCGGAGCATCAGATCCAGCTCTCCAGCGCGAACTCCATCAACATCGGCCGCCTGGTGCCGCAGATCGTCTATTATGTGTGGGCATACTTAAAGCTCCGCGAGAACCAGGAAGCCGCAAAGGGCGAGAAGGTCAACTTCTGTGTCCCGACCGGCAACTTCGGGAACATCCTCGCGGCGTACTTCGCGAAGCTCATGGGCCTTCCGGTGCGGAAGCTGATCTGCGCGTCGAACGACAACAAGGTCCTGTTTGATTTCTTCAAGACCGGCGTCTACGACAGGAAGAGGGAGTTCATCCTTACGACCTCCCCGTCCATGGACATCCTGATCTCCTCGAACCTTGAGCGCCTGATCTACCTCTCCGCGGGCTGCGATACCGCGAAGAACCGCATCATGATGCGTGAGCTTTCGGAATTCGGGAAGTACCATGTCAGCCTTGCCATGAAGAAGGCAATGGAGGACTTCACCGGCGGGTTCGCGGACCAGGCGGCGGTCGCCGCGCGCATCCGCGAGCTCTTTGAAAAGACCGGCTATGTCATCGACACGCACACCGGCGTCGGCTCCGCGGTCTACGAGCAGTACCGCGCAGAGACGGGCGATGTGACCAAAACGGTCATCGCATCTACGGCGAGCCCCTTCAAGTTCTCGCGCGCCGTCATGGGCGCCATTGAGGGCGATGAAGCCATTGCCGGGCTTGACGACTGGCAGGTGATCGACCTCCTTAAGGAGAAGGCCGGCATCGCGGTCCCGCCGGCAGTCGAGGAGATCCGCTCCGCGGAGATCCGCCACAACAACGAGTGCGACCCCGCCGGAATGGAGGAGATGGTCGCAGGCCTTCTGGGAATGTGATAATGTAATATGGAAGAGGGCAGCGCCTCCCGGCGCCCTGCCGAAGCGGAGACCCGCGCGGCACGGCACGGGGGGCGTTTTCTCTGCCTGGATGAGGAAAAAGCGGAAAGGCGCGGCTGCACGGCCGGGGCGGTCACGTCCCGCAGGGCCTCTCCTTTCTGAATTAATATGCAGGGTTTCCGAATTCCGGGCGAAAACAGGCGGGTAAGATTGCATGAAAAAACCTCTTCTGTTATAATAATCACCATTATGGAGGAGGATCGATCCATGGACGAAGCAAGAAATATTCCGGAACTGTTCGGCAGCAACTGCTTTAACGATACGGCAATGCGCACGCACCTTCCGAAAAGTGTATATGAGAAACTGAGAGAGACCATCGACGCGGGCAAGGACCTTGACCCGGCGATCGCGGACAGCGTGGCGCACGGCATGAAGGAGTGGGCCATCGAGCACGGCGCGACGCACTACACGCACTGGTTCCAGCCGCTGACCGGATCCACCGCGGAAAAGCACGACTCCTTTATCTCCGGCCCCGGGAAACGGGGACAGATCCTTATGGAGTTCTCCGGCAAGGAGCTGGTCAAGGGCGAGTCGGACGCGTCAAGCTTCCCGTCCGGCGGCCTACGCGCGACCTTCGAGGCCCGCGGCTATACCGCGTGGGACTGCACGTCCCCGGCCTTCCTGCGCGAGGACGCGCTCGGCGTGACGCTCTGCATCCCCACGGCGTTCTGCTCCTTCCGCGGCGAGGCGCTTGACAAGAAGACCCCGCTGCTCCGCTCCATGAAGGCGCTGAACGACCAGGCGCTGCGCATCCTGCGCCTTTTCGGCAACACCAGGTCCAGGCGTGTCATCCCGAACGTCGGCGCGGAGCAGGAATACTTTATCGTCGACCGTGAAAAGTACCTTCAGAGGAAGGACCTGGTCTACACCGGCCGAACCCTTTTCGGCGCCATGCCGCCGAAGGGCCAGGAGCTTGACGACCATTACTTCGGCGTCATCCGCGAGCGGATCGGCGGCTTCATGCGCGACATCGACAAGGAGCTCTGGAAGCTCGGCGTCCCGGCGAAGACCGAGCACAACGAGGTGGCCCCGGGCCAGCATGAGCTTGCCCCGGTCTATGAGGAGTGCAACGTCGCTGTCGACCACAACCAGATCACCATGGAGGTCATGAAGCGGGTCGCGGGCTACCACGGTCTTGCGTGCCTCCTTTATGAAAAGCCGTTCAAGGGCGTCAACGGCTCCGGCAAGCACAACAACTGGTCGCTGTCCACCGACGACGGCATCAACATGCTGAATCCGGGCGATACGCCCCATGAGAATATCCAGTTCCTTCTGGTCCTCGCGTGCATGATGAAGGCGGTCGACCGCCACGCGGACCTTCTGAGGCTGTCCGCGGCGTGTGTCGGCAACGACCACCGCCTTGGCGCGCACGAGGCGCCGCCGGCCATCATTTCCATCTTTGTCGGCGAGCAGCTGGAGGATGTGATCGACCAGCTCTGCACCACGGGCTCCGCGACACACAGCATCCACGGCGAGAACATGATGACCGGCGTCTCCACGCTCCCGGTCTTCGAGAAGGACGCGACGGACAGGAACCGCACGTCGCCGTTCGCCTTCACCAACAATAAATTCGAATTCCGCATGGTCGGGGCCAGCGACTCCATCGCAAGCCCGAACATCGTCCTCAACACCATCACGGCGGAGGCCTTCAAGGAAGCGGCTGATATCCTCGAGGCGGCGGACGATTTCGACGAGGCGGTCCACAACATCATCAAGGACCTTATGATCCGGCACCGCAGGATCATCTTCAACGGCAACGGCTACACGAAGGAGTGGGAAGCCGAGGCCGCGAGAAGAGGGCTTCCGAACCTCCGCCGCATGGTCGACGCCATCCCGTCGCTGGCCACGGAAAAGGCGGTCAGCCTGTTCGAGAACTTCGGCGTCTATACGCGCACGGAGCTTGAATCCCGCATGGAGATCGCGTTCGAAGGGTACGCGAAGGCCATCAACATCGAAGCGAAGACCATGATCGACCTCGCGTCGAAGAGCATCATTCCCGCAGTCGTGCGGTACATCGGCTCCCTGGCGGACACCCTGGGCAAGGTGAAGAGCGCCTGCCCCGCGGCTGATGCCGGCGCGGAGGAGGAGATGCTGATCGAGTGCAGCGCGCTTCTTACGGAGACGCGGAACGCGATGAAGGAGCTTACGCAGGCAGTGGAATACGCAGGCGCGGTCAAGGGCGCAAAGGACAGCGCGAACGCGTTCTGCGACAAGGTCGTCCCGGCCATGGAGGCGCTCCGCGCCCCGGTCGACAGGCTCGAAATGATCGTCGACAAGGAATACTGGCCGATGCCGAGCTACGGCGACCTTCTTTTCGAGGTCTGAGAATCGGAGTTCCCGGATTGTCAAGACCCGGAAAATGCCCCTGTACCCCTGTTTCGCCGAAAAACGCGAAAAGTTTGGGGAACCTGCACAATTGACAAAACCGCAGGGGGAGTTATCCACAATCGCATCATGAAACAAGGCCTTCCGGTACTGTTACAGCAGGTCCGGAAGGCCTTGATTTTCCGAAATTGTTAACTTATACACAGATTTGTCCACATTATCCACATTTTTTCGCGATTTTATGTCGCTGCCTTTTGCATCTCAATAAAAACAATTTTTCGTCGCTTTGCCGATTTTGCGCGGAATGGGAAAAAAGAATAAAATTCCGCTTGAAAAATCAAAAGTTCCTGATCATATGGTATAATGGAACTGCAGTAAACCGTGTGTTTACTCGGTTGCTGGAATCCGAAGAAAAGGAGCTGATGATTATGCGTATTACCATGACCGGAAGAAACGTCGACCTTACCAACGGACTCAAGAACCAGGTGGAGAAGAAGCTTGGAAAGCTGGACAAGTATTTTGCTCCTGACGCCGAGGCGAGAGTGGTCCTCAGCACATCCAAGGATCTTGAAAAGATCGAGGTGACCATCCCGACGAAAACCGGTTTCATCCGGGCTGAGGAGGCGACGGATGACTTCTATGCATCTATAGACCTTGTTGAGGAGGATATCGAGCGGCAGATCAAGAAGTTCAAGACCAAGCTCATCGACAAGAAGCAGGCCGCGCTGCCGTTCTCGGCGCTGTTCGCCGAGGAGGAGGCGGATGAAGAGGACGAGATCGTCATCGTCCGCAGCAAGAAGTTCGCCGTGAAGCCGATGGATGCCGAGGAAGCCTGCCTCGAGATGGAGATGCTCGGCCACAACTTCTTTGTATTCCTGAACGCCGAGACAGAGGCTGTGAACGTCGTCTACAAGAGAAAGGACGGAAAGTACGGCCTGATCGAGCCGGAGGTTTGAACCGGACATATATAACTGAACGCCAGAGGGCGGCCGCGCGGAGCGGCCGCCCTCTTTTCGGGGGCCGGGTCCGGGGTGTCCCGGACCCGGCTCCCATGCCCCGGCACCCCGGACTCGGGACGCTGCGCGTCCCTCGTTGTCGGCGGCCGGAGGCGCTTCGCGCCTTGGCCACCTGGAAAAAACAAGTGAACAATCTGTTAAATATTCAACCCCGGATTGAAGTTCTTCTTTCGGAGTGCTAAAATATTACGGTCTATGTGACAGTCTATGTATCAGAGACACATATTTTCCGTGGAAAGACACCGACGGTTCTTAACAGGAGTATATACATGAGTTTGATAGAGAAATTTTTTGGTACGCACAGTGAGCGCGAGGTCAGGCTGATCTGGCCGCGCGTGCATCAGATCGAGCAGCTCCGCCCGAAGATGATGGCGATGAGCGACGAGGAGCTGAAGGCGCAGACCGCGAAGTTCAGGGAGCGCCTTGCCGGAGGCGAGACGCTGGACGACATCCTGGTCGAGGCGTTCGCCACCGTGAGGGAGGCTTCGCGCCGCGTGCTCGGCATGGAGCATTTCCCCGTACAGCTGCTCGGCGGCATCGTCCTCCATCAGGGCCGCATCGCGGAGATGCGTACCGGTGAAGGAAAAACGCTGGTCTCCACCTGCCCGGCATACCTGAACGCGCTGGCCGGCAAGGGCGTGGAGATCGTCACGGTCAACGATTACCTCGCGAAGCGTGACGCGGAGTGGATGGGCGCGGTCCACGAGTTCCTGGGCCTGAAGGTCGGCGTCGTGCTGAACCACATGCAGCCGCAGGAAAGAAAGGCGGCGTACGCCTGCGATATCACCTACGTCACGAACAACGAGCTGGGCTTTGACTACCTCCGCGACAACATGGCGATCTACAAGGAGCAGCAGGTGCTCCGCGAGCTTGACTACGCCATCATCGACGAGGTGGACTCCGTCCTGATCGACGAGGCCCGCACCCCGCTCATCATTTCCGGACAGTCCGGCAAGTCTACCAAGCTCTACGAGGTCTGCAACACCCTCGCGAACCAGCTTGAGCGCGGCGAGGCGACGGAATTCACGAAGATGAACGCGATCCTCGGCGAGGACATCACCGAGACCGGCGACTACGTCATCGACGAGAAGGACAAGACCGCGAACCTGACCGCCCAGGGCGTCGCGAAGGTCGAGAAGTTCTTCCAGATCAAGAACTATTCCGACCCGCAGAACCTTGAGCTCCAGCACTGCATGGTCCTTGCGCTCCGCGCGAAGGAGCTCATGCAGAAGGACAAGGACTACATCGTCAAGGACAACGAGGTCCTGATCGTCGACGAGTTCACCGGCCGCGTCATGCCGGGCCGCCGCTTCTCCGACGGTCTGCACCAGGCGATCGAGGCGAAGGAGCACGTGAACGTGCGCCGCGAGTCGAAGACCCTCGCGACCATCACCTTCCAGAACTTCTTCAACAAGTTCCGGAAGAAAGCCGGCATGACCGGTACCGCGCTGACCGAGGAGAAGGAGTTCCGCAGCACCTACTCCATGGACGTCATCGCCATCCCGACGAACAAGCCGGTCATCCGTCTTGACCATAACGACGCGGTCTATAAGACCAAGCGGGAAAAGTTCAACGCCGTCGTGCAGGAGATCAAGGAGACCCACGCGAAGGGGCAGCCGGTCCTGATCGGCACCATCACCATCGAGACCTCCGAGATGCTGTCCGGCATGCTGAAGAAGGAGGGCATCCCGCACAGCGTCCTGAACGCGAAGTACCACGAGAAGGAGGCGGAGATCGTCGCGGGCGCGGGCCAGCACGGCGCCGTCACCATCGCGACCAACATGGCCGGCCGCGGTACCGATATCAAGCTGGACGAGGAGGCAAGACTGGTCGGCGGCCTTAAGATCATCGGCACCGAGCGCCACGAGGCGCGCCGTATCGACAACCAGCTGCGCGGACGTTCCGGCCGCCAGGGCGATCCGGGAGAGTCCCGCTTCTACATCTCCCTCGAGGACGACCTCATGCGCCTGTTCGGCTCCGAGCGCCTCATGGACATGTTCAACGCGCTCGGCGTCCCGGAGGGCGAGCAGATCGAGCACCGCATGCTCACGAACGCCATCGAGAAGGCGCAGATGAAGATCGAGACCAATAACTTCGGCATCCGTGAAAACCTGCTGAAGTACGACCAGGTCAACAACGAGCAGCGTGAGATCATCTATTCCGAACGCAACAAGGTCCTGAACGGCGACAACATGCGCGAGACCGTCATGGTCATGCTGAACAACGTCGTCGAGAACGCGGTGAACAGGGTCGTCACGGACGATGTTCCCGCTGAAAAATGGGATTTCCGTGAGCTGAACAAGATCCTGCTTTCCGTTATCCCGATGGAGCCGGTCAACCTGACCGAGGACCTCGCGGGCCTCAAGAAGGCGGAGGTCACTCACAGGCTCAAGGAAGCAGCGACCCGCTTCTATGAGATGAAGGAAGCGGAGTTCCCGGGCGGCGAGCAGATCCGCGAGCTTGAGCGCGTGGTCCTCCTGAAGATCATCGACGCGAAGTGGATGCAGCACATCGACGACATGGAGCAGCTCCGCCAGGGCATCGGCCTCACTGCCTACGGACAGAGAGACCCGCTCGTCGAGTACAAGATGGAAGCCTACGACATGTTCTCGGAGATGACGAGAAGCATCGAGGAGGAGACCATCCGCGTGCTCACGCACCTGAAGGTCGAAATGAAGGTCGAGCGCGAGCCGGCGGCCCAGGTCACGGGTACCAACCGCGATGAGTCCGTAAAGAAGCAGCCGGCAAAGAAGACCGGCCAGAAGATCTACCCGAACGACCCGTGCCCCTGCGGCAGCGGGAAGAAGTTCAAGCAGTGCCACGGCAGGAAGCTCTACAGGGACGACCAGTGAGCGGAACGCCGGAAGTGATTGGCGAAACAGAAGGAGAATCCTGTGGTCGAATTAGATAACATGAAATATACGCTGTCCACCTACGAGAAGCCGCTCCAGGAGGTGAAGGAATCCCTGGACCTTGAAAACAAGGAGAAGCGGATCGCCGAGCTGGACCGCATGATGGAAGAGCCGACGTTCTGGGACAATCCTGAGGAGTCCACGAAGATCGTCCGCGAGAACAAGGGTCTCAAGGATACCGTGGAGCGCTGCAGGAACCTGGAAACGCAGTTCGAGGACCTCGGCGTCATGATCGAGATGGGCAACGAGGAGAACGACGCGGAGATGGTCCCCGAGATCAAGGAGATGCTTGATGATTTCATCAAAAATCTCGAGGAGCTGAAGGCGGAGACCCTCCTGACCGGCGAGTACGACGCGAACAACGCGATCCTGCGCCTGAACTCGGGCGCGGGCGGCACGGAGTCGAGCGACTGGTGCTCCATGCTTTACCGCATGTACACCCGCTGGGCCGAGAAGCAGGGCTACCAGGTCGAGGTCCTTGACTATCTGGACGGCGACGTCGCGGGCATCAAGTCGGTCACCATCCAGGTGAACGGAGAGAACGCCTACGGACGTCTCCGCTCCGAGCACGGCGTGCACCGCCTGGTGCGCATTTCCCCGTTCAACGCGGCAGGCAAGCGCCAGACGTCCTTCGTCTCCTGCGACGTCATGCCGGAGCTTTCGAACGACATCCACGTCGAGATCAACCCGGACGATATCCGTGTGGACACCTACCGCTCCAGCGGCGCGGGCGGCCAGCACATCAACAAGACCTCGTCCGCGATCCGCATCACCCACCTGCCGACCGGCATCGTGGTCACCTGCCAGAACGAGCGCAGCCAGTTCCAGAACAAGGACAAGGCAATGCAGATGCTGGAGGCGAAGCTCTTCATGCTGGAGCAGCAGAAGCAGGCCGAGGCGGCGGACGAGATCCGCGGCGTCGTGAAGGACAACGGCTGGGGCAGCCAGATCCGTTCCTACGTCCTGCAGCCCTACACCATGGTCAAGGACCTGCGCTCGGGCTTCACGACGGGCAACGTCAACGCTGTCCTCGACGGCGACCTGAACGACTTCATCAACGCGTACCTGACCTGGCAGTCGCTCGGCTGCCCGGATGTGAAGGGCGCGGCGGATGCTGACTGACGCGGAGGGAGCCCGCGGCCCGGACGGCAGCATCGTCCGCCGGATCCGGTAACAGAACAGTATCCCGGTAAAAAGGAAAGCTATATGGAAGAAACCGGAAAGTATTTTGTCGTGCGGAAGAAAGCGGTCCCCGAGGTGCTTCTGAAGGTCGTCGAGGCCAAGATGTACCTGAGCGCCGACCGCCGCATGACGGTGAAGGAAGCTGCGGACCGTGCCGGTATCAGCCGCAGCTCTTTCTATAAATATAAGGATGACATTTTCCCGTTCAGCGAAGGCGCGCGCGGGCGCATGCTCACCCTTTCCATCGAGATCCTGGACGAGCCGGGGCTCCTCTCGGATCTCATCGCGGTCATCGCGGTGTACCACGCGAACATTATGACCATTCACCAGTCCATCCCGGTGAACGGCCTCGCAAGCGTCTCGCTTTCCGTCGAGGTGCTGAAGGAAACAGGGAACCTGTCCCGGATGGTCGAGGAAATGGAAGCGATCCGGGGCGTGAAGGACGTTAAGATCCTTTTAATGGAATGACCCCCGCGGGGGCATGAAGCAGCCTGCCGGCGGATGAACGGAAGGCCGGGATTCAAGGAGATATATTATGATCAATACAGCGATTATGGGCTGCGGGACCATCGGTTCCGGCGTGTACGAAACTATTGTGCAGAACCAGGAGATCATGCGGAAGGAGATCGGGGACAGCATCCGGGTAAAAAAGATCCTGGACTTAAGGACCTTCCCGGGCGAGCCGTTCGCGGACCTCGTCACTGCTGATTTCAGCGAGATCGAAAACGACCCTGAGATCTCCATCGTCGTGGAGACCATGGGCGGGACGAAGCCCTGCTACGCGTTCGTGAAGGCCTGCCTCTTAAAGGGCAAGCACGTCGTCACGAGCAACAAGGCGCTCGTCGCGGCGCACGGGACGGAGCTTCTTCAGATCGCGCGCGAGAAGAACGTGAACTTCTTCTTCGAGGCGGCGGTCGGCGGCGGCATCCCGGTGATCCGCACGCTCGGCACGGGCTACGCGGGACAGGAGATCCAGGAGATCAGCGGCATCCTGAACGGCACGACGAACTTTATCCTCACCAAGATGGACCGCGAGGGCGCGGACTTCGCGGAGACGCTGAAGGAGGCGCAGGACCTGGGATACGCGGAGCGGAATCCCGAGGCGGATATCGAGGGACATGACACCTGCCGGAAGATCTCCATCCTTGCATCCCTCGCGGAGGACGCGGAGGTGAACTTCGAGGAGGTCTCCACCGAGGGCATCACGAAGATCGAGGCCACGGATCTCCGCTACGCGAAGAAGCTCGGGGCGGTCATCCGCCTGCTCGGCTCCATGCGGAAGGGCGAGGACGAGGTCGGCATCTTCGTCGCGCCGGTCATGGTGGGGCGCCAGAACCCGCTGTATTCCGTGGACGGTGTCTTCAACGGCATCATGATCCGAGGCAACACGCTCGGCGTCACCATGCTCTACGGCAGCGGCGCGGGCAAGCTTCCGACGGCGGCAGCGGTCGTGGCTGACATCATCGAGGCGGCAAAGAACCCGGACAGGAACCTTCCGTTCGGCTGGCATGAGAAGAAGCTCCATCCGGCCGATATGGGACACTGCACGGGCCGGTTCTTCGTGCGCGTGAAGGGCGCGGCGGACGATGCGCCCAAGGCGGCGGAGGTCTTCGGCGGGGCCGAGGTCATCACCCTTGAGGGCGAGGACGAGTTCGCGCTTCTGACCGGCGTCATGAAGGAGAGGGATTACCGCGCGGCGGCGGAAAAGCTTCCGGGCATCATCAAGATGATCCGGACGGAGGATATCTGAATTTCTATGGCCGAAACATGGGAGGAATACGGGCGTGGCGCAGCGGGAGCCGGGTCGCCGGAAGGCACCGGGGCGGCCCGCGGCGGCACGTTCGTTTTTGAGACGTATTCTGACGCGGAGACGGAGGGGCTTGCCTCCCGCCTTGCCGCGGAGGTGAGGCCCGGGACCGTGATCTGCCTTGACGGCGACCTCGGGACGGGCAAGACGGTCTTCGCGCGGGGATTCGCGCGCGGGCTCGGGATCACGGAGCCTGTTGTAAGCCCCACCTTCACCATCCTTCACGGATATGAAGGCGGACGGCTGCCGCTCTGGCACTTTGACGTGTACCGCATCGAGGAGCCGGAGGAGATGGATGAGATCGGCTATGAGGACTGCTTTTACGGAGACGGCGTGAGCCTGGTCGAGTGGGCGTCCCTGGTCGAAGAGATCATCCCGGAGGACGCGGTCCGCGTGCTCATCGAGAAGGCGCCGGAGAAGGGCTTTGATTACCGGAAGATCACGGTGAAGGCGCCGGAGGAGAAAAAATAAATCATGACGATCCTTGGAATCGAGAGCTCGTCCCTTGTGGCAGGCTGTGCCATCGTGACGGACGGGCTTCTGACCGCCGAATACACGGTCAATCATAAAAAGACGCATTCGCAGACGCTGCTTCCCATGTTGGACGAGATCTGCAGGATGGTCAGTCTTGACAAAAAAACGATCGACGCGGTCGCGGTGTCCGCGGGCCCGGGCTCCTTTACGGGGCTCCGGATCGGGGCGGCGACGGCGAAGGGGCTGGGCCTCGCGCTCGGAAAGCCGCTGGTCGCGGTTCCCACGCTGGACGCGGCGGCGTACTGCTTCTGGGGCACGGACGCCCTGGTCTGCCCGGTCATGGACGCGCGGCGGGGCCAGGTCTATAACGGACTCTATCATGTGAAGGACAGGCTTCAGACGGTCGAGCCGTCCCGCGCGGTCGCGGCGGAGGACCTGGTCGAGGAGCTGAACGACCTCTGCGAGCGGGTCATCTTCACGGGCGACGGCATCCCGGTGATCCGGGCTCTGGCGGAGGAGCGGCTTACCGTGCCGTTCCGGTTCGCGCCGGCCCACATGAACCGCCAGCGCGCGGCAGCGGTCGCAGCGCTCGGGGCGGAGCTCTACGCGGAAGGAAAATACATGGACGCCGCGGCGTTCGTCCCGGATTATTTAAGAAAGAGCCAGGCAGAGCGCGAGCGCGATGAGGCGGAGGCGGCCGGAAGGCTTGCTGACCTTGCGGCCGGCCATGCGGTGAAGGCGGAATGAACGCGGCAGGGGCGGACACCGGGGAAAAGAAAAGCCGGCAGACGGAAAACACAGGGGACCGGTTCATCATCCGCGAGATGACGGAGGCGGACCTTGCAGGCGTGCGCGCGCTCGAGGAGGCCTGCTTTTCGGACGCGTGGTCGGAGCGGCTGCTCCGGGACATGCTGGACAGCGGGTACGACTGGTGCAGGGTGCTTGAGTCTGTACCTGAGGAAGAGGGCAGGGGCGCGGAGGCAGGTACCCCCCGCATCGCAGGCTACGTGAACGTCCGGGTGCTTGCGGACGAGGCGGAGCTCATGCGGATCTGCGTCTCGGAGGATGTAAGGGGAAGGGGACTTTCCCACAGGCTTCTTGAGGCGGGCCTCGGGGATATGAAACGGAACGGCGCGGTCACGGCATCGCTCGAGGTGCGCGCCGGGAACGCCGCAGCAGTGCGGCTCTACGAATCGCACGGCTTCGTCCTCCAGGGGACCAGGAAGCGCTATTACCGCGACCCCGTGGAGGACGCGCTCATCTACCGCCTGGAGAGGCTTTGAGGCTCCGCGGCGGAAATGAGTCCTGCGGCCTGCCCGCGGAAAAAGAAAGGTAATGTTGATCTATGCTTGATATCTGTCTTCTCGGTACCGGCGGCATGATGCCGCTCCCGTACCGGTGGCTTACCTCGATGATCGCCCGGTGCGGCGGCTCGAACCTTCTGATCGACTGCGGCGAGGGGACGCAGATCGCGCTGAAAAAGCGCGGCTGGAGCCCGAAGCCCATCGACATCATCTGCTTCACGCACTATCATGCGGACCATATCAGCGGCCTTCCCGGCATGCTCCTTACCATGGGCAACGCGGAGCGGACGGAGCCGGTGTTGATGATCGGCCCGAAGGGGCTGGAGCGGGTCGTCTCGGCGCTCAGGACCATCGCCCCCGAGCTGCCCTTCCCGATCCGGTTCCTGGAGCTGAAGGACCCGTGCGAGCAGCACCGGATCGGCCCGTACCGGATCGACGCGTTCCGCGTGAACCATAACGTGCTGTGCTACGGCTACTCGGTCAGTATAGATCGCGGCGGAAGGTTCGACCCGGTGCGCGCGAAGGAGCAGGGGATCCCACTCGAATTCTGGAAGCGCCTCCAGAAGGGCGAGACCATAAACGACGGGGAGAGGATCTACACGCCGGACATGGTGCTCGGCGGCGCGCGGCGCGGGATCAAGGTCACGTACTGCACGGACACGCGCCCGGTCCCGGTGATCGCGGAGTACGCGAAGGACGCGGATCTGTTTATCTGCGAGGGCATGTACGGAGAGAAGGACAAGGACGGCAAGGCACGCGAGCATAAGCACATGACTATGTTCGAGGCGGCGGAGCTCGGGAAAAAGGCGCAGCCGAAGGAAATGTGGCTCACGCACTACAGCCCCTCGCTGAACTATCCGGATGATTATCTGGAGGAGGTGCGGAAGGTGTTTCCGCGCGTAAAGACGGCGCGGGACGGCTGGACCGTGCAGCTTGGATTTGAGGAAGAAAACGGCGGCGGCCTGCGGGTGGAGCCGGAGGCCTGACCGCGGAGCACAGAAGGAAGAGCATGAAAGATATCAGGATCCTTGCAATTGAAAGCTCGTGCGACGAGACCGCGGCGGCGGTGGTAAAGAACGGCCGCGAGGTCCTGTCGAACGTCATCTATTCGCAGATCGCGACCCATACGCTGTTCGGCGGGGTGGTGCCGGAGATCGCGTCGAGGAAGCACGTCGAGAAGATCAACCCCGTCGTGGAAAGCGCGCTGAAGGAAGCGGGCATGACGCTTGACGAGGTCGATGCCATCGGCGTCACATACGGTCCCGGGCTGGTCGGCCCGCTGCTCATCGGCGTCAGCGCCGCGAAGGCCATGGCCTGGGCGGCGGACAAGCCGCTGATCGGCGTGAACCATATCGAGGGCCACGTGTCGGCGAACTTCATAGCTCACCCGGAGCTTGAGCCGCCCTTCATGTGCCTGATCGTTTCGGGCGGGCACACCCACCTCGTGGTGGTGGAGGATTACGGGAAATTCAGCATCCTCGGGCGCACCAGGGACGATGCTGCCGGCGAGGCCTTCGACAAGGTCGCGCGGAGCGTGGGTCTCGGATATCCGGGCGGCCCGAAGATCGACAAGGCAGCGAAGGAAGGCGATCCGGACGCGATCCAGTTCCCGAAGGCGAAGGTGCACGACGCGCCGTACGACTTCAGCTTCAGCGGTCTTAAGAGCGCGGTCCTGAACTACCAGAACCACGCGAAGATGACCGGGGAGGAGATCAACACGGCGGACCTGGTCGCGTCGTTCCAGAAGGCAGTGGTGGATGTCCTCGTAGAGCATACGGTGGAGGCGGCAAAGGCCTATGGCTTCCGCCAGGTGGCCATGGCGGGCGGCGTTGCCTCGAACTCGGCGCTCCGCGAGGCCATGCGGACCGCGTGCGGAAGACGGGGCATCAGCCTCTTTTACCCGCCGCCCGTGCTCTGCACGGACAACGCGGCGATGATCGGTTCCGCGGCGTACTATGAATTTATGGCAGGCAGGCGCGCGGGACTTGACCTGAACGCGGTCCCGGGACTTAAGCTTGGGGAACGCTGAGCGGACGCAGACGGACGGCGCGGAAAAGGCGGAAAGGAACACCGGGCAAAGAAGATGACCGGCGGCGCAGGCCGCCTGCCGGGGCGGAACGGGGACGGGAACTGAGAAGGTCCATATTAATAAGAAGGAGAGCGTATCATGGAAAAGATCGCGGCGGTCGTTCTTGCAGGGGGAAAAGGCGAGCGGATCGGAGGGCCGGTGCCCAAGCAGTACCTTGAGCTTGCCGGGAAGCCCATGCTCTGGCATACGCTGAAGGCCTTCGAGGCGAGCGTCGTCGACGAGGTCGTCCTTGTAGTGCCGCGGGGCGGCGTGGACTATGCCCGCGCGCAGTATGTCGAAGCGTTCGGCTTCCGGAAGATCATCGACATCGTGGAGGGCGGCGCGGAGCGCTGCGATTCCGTATACGCGGGACTGAACGCGCTCCGGGACCGCGGCTGCAGGATCGTCGCGATCCACGACGGGGCGCGGCCGCTGGTCACGCCGGAGCTTATCCTCCAGTCCGTGCACGCCGCGGAAGCTCACGGCGCCTGCGTGATCGCCGTGCCGGTGAAGGACACCATAAAGATCGCGGACGATGCGGGCTTCGCGGTGGAGACCCTTCCCCGCCGTTATCTCTGGGCCATGCAGACGCCCCAGACCTTCCGGTACGATCTCTGCATCCGCGCGTTCGACCGCATGATGGAAAAGCCGAGTCTCCGGGAATCCATCACGGACGATGCCATGGTCATCGAGAAATATTCCAACACCCAGGTGAAGCTCAGCATGGGCGACTACAGGAACATCAAGGTGACCACAAGGGAGGATCTCATCACCGCGGAGGCCTTCCTTAAGAACGCCTGACTGTGTAGCTGTTCAGCACACCTCAGACTCGGATCGCTTCGAGATCCTCGTTGTCGGTGTCAAATAATTACAAAAAAACATTTGAATAACGCTTGACAAAAAAGAGGTTTTTGGTTAGAATAGCAAAGCACGTTTGAGGAGAGGTATCGAAGCGGTCATAACGAGGCGGTCTTGAAAACCGTTTGTCCTTCGGGGCGCATGGGTTCGAATCCCATCCTCTCCGGTCAGCCGCAAGGCGCTGGAGATCTGGGCGCGGCGTTATGCCAGAGCTTCGTTCTCACATAAATAAATATTGTATCCGATTCAGGCATACAGTACTTTGAGCAGAAGTACCCAAGTGGTTGAAGGGGCTCCCCTGGAAAGGGAGTAGGTCGCTAATAACGGCGCGAGGGTTCAAATCCCTCCTTCTGCGCTCACCGCGATGCGGTGACAGAACCTTGAAAATCGAAGATCAGACAGTACACACAACCCTGAAATTTCTTTGATAAAAAGAAGATTTCAAACGAATCAAACCAAGTAAACGGGTAAGAATGAACTGAGAAGTCAGCGAATTTTGACCTGGAAAGAACGATTAATTTGAGAGTTCGATCCTGGCTCAGGATGAACGCT
>Ga0129307_1000191_pt1 | contig 107644 bp, 99 predicted proteins | sample P1105metagenome_FD_94437 | JGI IMG/M metagenome (GOLD analysis project Ga0129307, IMG submission 94437) | Capybara group fecal microbial communities from Wisconsin, USA - P1105 metagenome | ecosystem: Host-associated > Mammals > Digestive system > Large intestine > Fecal | place: USA: Wisconsin... | reverse complement strand
CTTCGCTTCTTCTTCGGTCACGTCTTCGTGGGCCAGAATGGCCTCGGTAACCTGGAAACCGCACTGGAACACGGGGTTGAGCGAGGTCATCGGCTCCTGAAATATCATGGCAATGCGCTTGCCACGGACGTCGTGCATCTCGTTTTCCGAAAGATGCAGAATATCTTTTCCGTCGAGGGTGATCTCGTCGGCAGTTATCTTCGACTGTTTCTCGTTAAGAAGCCGCATCACCGCGAGGTTGCTCACCGACTTTCCGGATCCCGACTCGCCCACGATTCCCAGCGTCTTCCCTTTCGGCACCTCGAAACTGACACCATGCACCGCCTCGTTCCATTCGCCATCGCGAAGGAAAGAAATTTTTAAATTTATGACGTTTAGCAATGACATTGTTTTCTTTTTTGGGGTCGCCTGCGGCGAGAAATCTTTCAAAATCTTTTTAAAAATCTTCTTCCAATTTAAATTCAACTCACAGTCATTTCATTCCTTTTTTGGGGTCGCCTGCGGCGAGAAATCCTAACAAAATATTTTTAAAAATCTTTCAAAATTTTCTACGAAGATTATTTTGTTAGATTTTATAATAGATTTTGTGAGATTTCTGCCCTTTAGGGCACCGAATTAAAAGCCTTCGAGCGGTATAAGAACCGTTGGAATCAGCAATATTCCTCCAATTATAATCATCATCAGGATAAACTTCCACACCCATTTGAACCATTTCTGGTACGGGATCTTCGCCACGCCGAGGGCTCCTATCAGCACGCCGGATGTCGGCGTTATCATGTTGGTGAATCCGTCGCCGAACTGGAACGCCATCACGGTGGCTTGACGGCACACCCCGATGAGGTCGCTGAACGGCGCCATGATAGGCATCGTTATCGCCGCCTTCGCCGAGCCCGACGGAATCACGATGTTGATAAGTGTCTGTATGCCATACATTATCTCCACCGACGCCACCTTGCCGAAGTCGGACATCGATTTCGACAAGCCGTAAAGAATAGTGTCGATGATGCCGCCATCTTGTAGGATTATCACTATGCCGCCTGCCAATCCGACGACCACCGCAGCCGATAGGATATCACCCATCCCTTCGATGAAAAGCCGCGCTATGTCGCTGGCGCTCTTGCCGATAGCCACACCGCTGCAGATGCCCATGGCAAGGAACAACGACGCTATCTCCATCACATACCAGCCGTAGCCCATCACACCGATTATCAGATAAACAATGGTGTAAAGCAACAGCAGCAAGATGAAGCTGTGCACCGTTTTCCGTAAGGAAAGAAATCCTAAAACAGCAAATATGCCCGTCAAAATCGGGATAATCAGCATAGTGAAGGCACTCGAGCCTATCTTTAAGGTCGTTTCAGGATTTAAAACTGAGAAAACCACCATCGCGACAAGCAGGAAAACATACACAAACCAAGCCTGTCGTGGCACATAACGCTCAAACTCCTGTCCTTGTGCCTCAGCGTGCTGCCGCCAGTAAGCGTCATCATCATACATGATTGAAATCTTCGGATTTCTCTTCACTTTGTGGGCGTAATGCAGCACGAAAGCGATGCCGAAGATGTTGATGACAACCCAGCAGAAGATGCGGTAGCCTATGCCCGAAAACAGTGGCACGCCCGCGATTCCCTGCGCGATACCTATTGTAAATGGGTTCAGAATAGCTCCGGCGAAGCCGATATGCGCCGCCACATACACCATGCAGAGTCCGACAATACTGTCGTAACCCATTGATATTGCAAGCGGTATGACGATAATCACGAAAGCGATGCACTCCTCGCTCATGCCGAAGACCGCCCCGAAGAGGCTGAAGAGCAGCATTATCAGCACAATGATGATGTTGTCGATGCCTAAAAACCGTATAAACCGATTATTTTCAAGTCGTTGAGTGAATTTTAGGAAAGAAAAGATTCCCATGTCGATGGCACGGCTTTTGTTCATGATCCAGAACGCGCCGCCAATCATCAGGATGAAGATGATGATTTTCGACTGCTGCACGAAGCCGTTGAAAAGCGCCGAAAACACCTGCCACGTCTGAGCCTCAGGATGGAAAACCTCCTGATACTCAGCAGGTAACTCGTTTTCATAATAGAACTGCCCGTCGACATACATTCCCGGCTTGATGAACCAGGTCATGATAGCGGCGACCACTATGATGCAGAAAACGATGACGTAGGTATGCGGTACTTTTCGCTGTGACATAAAACTTTATCTACAAGGATTATTTCATAAAAATGCTGTATCCGTATTTGAACATGACGGTATAAAACATTTTGCTTTCTGACTCAACATAATTATCGTTATTATAATTGGGTACTTCACTATCACTGTGCAAATTAGTATCACCAAAATAATAATAATGGTTATTATAGACATGTTCACAATAAATCTTTTGATAATTTAGCACTATTCCAAAACTCGAATGTTTGTACTCAATTCCAATCTCAAAAGCAGTTGATAATCCTTTAACTTTATATACATATTCTATTGACACAAAATCCTTGTAACCATTATATGACCATAGAAAACTACCATCACTATAATAGTAACCATCATAAAGTTGCAGAGCTTTTGGCTCTAGCTTAGAGGCCTTAATACTAATCGAAGTGCCAACTTTCATGTCAATATAAAAACTACGTTTGGCATTATTTAAATATATTCTTGGATTTACATACAGTGGCATTGATATTATAGGTGACCAATAATTAGCATCAATTCCTAATCCAAGTCCCATATAAACGAAAGGATTTAACTGATACCCCATATTTGCAGCAATTCCCAAAGATAATGGGTTATTAAAATTAGGCATTTTAACACTTGTTCCGTTGAGATATTTATTATCCCATACGCCTCCGGCATTATCTATATCAAAACGAACAAACTTCACATAATCACCATCAGAGACACCACTAATGTTATTATTAACTCCAGCTCTTATTTCAGGTCTGAACACCCAACCTTTTTTCCGTAATGACTTAACACGTTCCATATCCACTTCAACAAGGGTGTTTTCGCCGTCCCTGACGGTAACATCACGTATTGCCGTTTCATATTTGCGTCTGCTCAACTCTATCTTATAATTACCGGCGGGTATGTTGTTGAATACCTTTGGGGTACTGCCTTTATCATCCCTTCCTATTTTAATTGTCGCGTTCTTCGGATATGATTTTATTTCAAGGCTTCCTACTGCTTTGTTAAGCACAATATCAAGATTCACAGACTTGCCGTCTTCAATGTTTACAACTGTAACATATGGTTTGTAAAACTCTTTTTCAACACGAACCCTGTGTGGTCCAGGGCCCAGTTGTGTGCTTATGAAAGGTGTTTTTTCATCCATTTCAATACCATCGATAATAACCGTGGCACCATCAACAGGAGTAGTTTGTATCACTATATAACCATAATCACCGGAAACGCCGCCTCCTGCCATTGCGTCTTCAAGTCTGGAAAGACGGTCGGCGAATTCCTGGTCGACAGACGGTTTGTTTATTATGGTAAGTTCGTAGCCTTTCTTACCCTGCATATCGAACGGGAACCAAAACTCTGTTGAGCCGAAATCGGGATGCGATATTTTCAGATAGGTGGCGTAATAACTGATATAGACCCAAACCTCGCCAGGTTTGTATTCAAGTTCAAAGAATGTGCGCGCATCGCCTTCAAACAGCAGCTTATGACGCTCCCTGTCGTTAATATTTTCTGTCTTCACTTTAAGCACTGCATAAGCTCTGTCGTTGTCATCATACATTTTCTCTGTGTTGATGTTCACAAAACCGACAACCTCCTTAAAAGACCCTTCATCAACCACCAATTGTGCAAAAACGGAAACCGACATGTTTAGTGTAAAAAACAATATCAGCGATTGTACTATGTATTTGAATCTCATATGGAAATTATATTAACCATCAATGCCTAATGGATTGTTACACATAAGAAGCGTGGCATTGATATACCACAAAAAGGCATAACGCTTCTGAAATTCAATAAAATCAGGTTCGAAAACCGATGACAAAGATAGGATTTTTTTGAATATGAAATGTTTTTTTTAGTTTTCGATGTTGAAATAATAACTTTTTCCATATTTAGTTTCGGCAAAATTACTGCAGGTGATTTGAATTAGTCGTATGAAAAAAAGCCGCCACAGTGTGACGGCTCTACTTTTCAAATGTTAATAAATTTTTACATTTTGACATAATAGCTTCAATATCAATATATTACACTTAAATTCTTCTAATTATTCAAAAAGTAAGAGAAATATTTTGGCAATTATTCCGAAAAGTTGTAATTTTGCGGAGAGGTTATTCGATTAAATTAATGAGATTCCTCACTGCGTTCGGAATGACAAAATAGGTAAAACTTTTAATATTATGGTAAACTACAAAGATTTAGGATTGGTGAACACCCGTGAGATGTTTGCCAGAGCTGTGAACGGCGGCTATGCCATCCCGGCATTCAACTTCAACAATATGGAACAGCTGCAGGCCATCATCATGGCGGCAGTGGAGACAAAATCACCAGTGATTCTTCAGATTTCCAAAGGCGCACGTAACTATGCTAACCAGACTCTGCTCCGTTTTATGGCAGAAGGCGCGGTGGCATACGCCAAAGAACTCGGCTGCGCTCATCCTGAGATAGTGCTTCATCTCGACCACGGCGACTCGTTCGAGCTCTGCAAAAACTGCATCGAGATGGGATTCTCATCGGTGATGATCGACGGCTCGGCACTCCCCTACGACGAGAACGTGGCTCTCACACGCAAAGTCGTCGACTACGCTCATCAGCATGACGTCACCGTGGAAGGCGAACTCGGCGTTCTCGCTGGCGTGGAAGACGAGGTCTCCGCAGAGGTCAGCCACTACACCAAACCTGAGGAAGTGGTCGATTTCGTGACCAAGACCGGCGTCGACTCTCTCGCCATCTCTATCGGAACATCACACGGAGCATACAAATTCACTCCAGAGCAGTGCACTGTCGACCCGAAAACAGGCCGTCTGCTGCCTCCTCCACTGGCATTCGACGTGCTCGAGGCCGTCGAGAAAGAGCTCCCTGGCTTCCCTATCGTGCTTCACGGCTCATCGTCGGTGCCGCAGGAAGACGTCGACACCATCAACAAATACGGTGGCGCTCTGAAGGCGGCCGTAGGCATCCCTGAGGAACAGCTCCGCAAGGCAGCGAAATCGGCAGTGTGCAAGATCAACATCGACTCCGACAGCCGTCTCGCCATGACAGCAGCAATCCGCAAGACCCTTGCCGAGAAACCGGCAGAGTTCGACCCTCGCAAATATCTCGGACCAGCTCGTGATCACATGAAAGAACTTTATATGCACAAGATTATCAATGTATTAGGAAGCAACAATAAACTAGCTGAATAAACAACCCGTCATTTCGAGCGAAACGAAGTGAAGTCGAGAAATCCTCTGTTAACGGAAACTATCAAATGATTTCGTTAATTGAGGATTTCTCCATTTCGCTCCATTTTATTACGCTTCAGTCGAAATGACAAAAAGTTTTATTATTTTTGCGGCCGAAAATTTGTTTTTAAACTATTTAAAATTTATCAAATAAAATGAAAAATTCTTTATTTTTAAAGAGGGCTTGTTTATCAGTCCTTTTCGTGCTTTTTGCGTGTGCTGATATGGCACAAACATTCACAGTTGATGATTTGAATTACAGTGTTAATGCTGATGGTGTCTCGGTGACACTGACTGGACATGTCGGAGGTTATGAAAACGCAGTCGGTCCATTGAACATCCCTGAATCGGTCAACTACGAAGGTGTCGACTACACCGTGACAACCATCGGCAACAGCGCATTTATGTATTATTTCTACCTGACAAGCTTGACAATCCCGAATTCAGCGACCACAATCGAAGATGGCGCTTTCGCGTATTGCTCAGGTTTTACAGGCGATTTGATTATTCCGAATTCCGTGACCACCATCGGTGCAAGTGCATTCTTCACCTGCTACAGCTTTGACGGCAATTTGGTGATTGGAAACTCTGTAACAACCATCGGTGACTATGCTTTTGACGATTGCAACGGCATGCATGGCGTGCTGAACATCCCGAGCAACGTGACATCAATTGGCTTAGATGCTTTCAGATATTGCGCGTTCAGCGGCATGACCGTCGACCCTGAAAGCCCTGTCTTCGACTCAAGAGACAACTGCAACGCCATCATTAGAACAGAAACTAACGAGCTTGTGATAGGATGCGTAAACACAGTTATCCCGACATCAGTCACATCAATCGGACAAAACGCATTTTGCGGTCTTAGCGGCCTGACCTCGATCAATATTCCTGAATCAGTGACGGCCATTGGAGCTGGCGCATTTTCGTTTTGCTTTGGTTTGACCGGCGATTTGACAATTCCTAATTCAGTGGAGACAATCGGAAACGGCGCTTTCTTCCAGTGCGAAGGCTTTGACGGCACGCTAACAATCGGTGAATCCGTCAAGTTCATCGGCGACTATGCATTTAGAGATTGCTCTCATTTTACAGGTGCTGTTTCATTGGCAACTACTCCACCTGAACTTGGCAATGAGCCAGGATGGGGAGGCGTCGTGTTCCAGAATTTCGGCTATCCTGTTCTTACTGTCCCTTGCGGATGCGTCGAGGCATATCAAAACACACCTTGGTACGACCCGATAGGATTGGTTGGTTTCTTTGAAATCATTGAGGACTGCAGCGCAGTTTCAGAAGCTGAAAATATGATCTCAGCGGTCTATCCTAACCCAACAAAAGGCATGGTGAAAATCGAGGCTGAAAGCATCAGAAACATCAGCATCTTCAACATGTTAGGAGAGAAGGTGTTTGAAACCCCAGCCAGCGGCGATGCTTATGAATATGATTTCAGCAACCAGGAAACTGGAGTTTATTTCATCAAAGTTGAAACTACTAATGGAGTAGAGACAAAGAGAGTGACAGTTTTATAAACTCGTCATTTCGACCGACCATAGGGAGTGGAGAAATCTACTCCCTTTTTTGTCTCTCGCAGATCTCACAGATTACACGGATTTTTCTGTTTTTCCGCAAATCTGCGTAATCTGCAGCTCGCTTTAACGAGCATCTGGGAGATAAATATTTCGGAAGAATTATCTGTGTAATCTGCGTAATCTGCGAGAGATATAATAAATCAATAGTTACATCGTTATCATCATATGAAAAAATTACTCCTGCTATTGTTTTTGGCTCTGGGCGCGATGGTTGGTCAGGCACAGGAGGAGTATTTTCTGCTGAAGGGAAGGATTTTTTCGGATGACAGCTTGACGGCGATTCCTAACGTCAACATTGTCAGCGAGTTATCGCATTATGGGACTATTACCAATCAGGAGGGATGGTTCTTGATAAAATCCAAAGTGATTGACACTCTTTGGGTTAGCTGCGTGGGGTTTGATAGGCAGAGGGTGCCTGTTTCAGAAGACGAGTTTCTGGATAATGAATTGATAATCAGGCTGATAAGAAGAGATATCATGCTTGATTCGGTGGAGATATATCCCTACCCTCTTTATGAAGATTTCATAAAAGACATCACGAAAATGCCGTCGCGAAGGGTGTTTGTGCCCGGCATTTCAAAACCGACTGACGAGCAGTTTATTTACAAGAAGCCTGTCAGGGAGCCTCCGGCGAGCGTGTTAAACCCCATCTCAGTGATTTACAACAGGTACAATAAAAGAGAGCGTTTCAAGCGAAAGCTGCAGCGAAACCGCAAGAAGTTCAACCGCGAGATGGAGCGAATTGGTGCGGATTCACTGATGATACCAGAATAAACATGTCATTTCGACCGAAGCCGATAGGCGTAGTGAGTTCAGGTTAATATAGGATTTCTCCATTCCGTTCCATTTCATTCCACTTCAGTCGAAATGACGTTGTTTTCTGCTGTTTCCGCTATTTCTGCGTGAAATAGTATTCGGTCCGCTCACCAGCGTGAAATCCATTTGTTTCTTAATCAGATCGACTGCTTCGATGCGGACTTTTACGGCGTCGCCGAGGCGGTATATCTGGCGTGTTTCCTGACCGACAACCCGGAAGTTTTCCTCGTCGATATAGTACATGTCGTCAAGAGTGCTGTATCGCACCAAACCCTCGCATTTGCTGTCTTTCAGCTCTACATAGATGCCCCATTTGCTGATGCCTGAGATCAAGCCGTCGAACACATGGCCGATCTTATCCTGCAGATACTCAGCCTGTTTGTACTTCACCGACTCGCGCTCCATCTCTGCAGCCTTGCGCTCCATCTCGGAGGCGTGCTGGCACAAGACCTCGTATTCCTCCTGGCTCACACTCGGCTGATTTTCAATCATATAGCGTTCGATGAGTCGATGCACCATCAGGTCGGGATAACGTCTGATAGGCGACGTGAAATGCGTGTAGAACGGGAACGCCAAGCCATAATGCCCGATGTTGACGGTGCTGTAAAGCGCCTTCGCCATCGTCCTAAGTGCTACAGTCTCAACGAGATTGCGCTCACCCTTGCCGTCCACCGCATCAAACAAGGCATTGTACGACTTCACAAGATTCTCGCGCGTGCTGATGTTCATCGAATAGCCCAGTTTCGACACCAACGAGATGAAGCTGAACAGCTTCTCAGGGTTAGGCTCGTCGTGCACACGATACACGAAGGTATATCCATGATATTTCGAGTCTTTCTTGCCTATCACCTCTGCCACGGTGCGGTTCGCCAGCAACATGAAGTCCTCGATGAGCATGTTAGCCTCGTTCTGCACCTTCACGTAAGTGTCGATAGGATGCATCTTCTCGTCAAGCACAAACTTCACCTCTTCTGAATGGAAGTTGATGGAGCCTTGAGCCATGCGTTTTTCGCGAAGCTTGGTGGCTAAGTCGTTGAGAATCATGATCTCTTCTTTAAAATCGCCTTCCCCACCTTCAATCATTGCCTGCACCTCTTCGTAAGCAAAGCGGCGGTTCGACTTTATCACGGTCTTGCCTATCCATTTGTTGAGGATTTCAGCCTTGTCGTTCATCTCAAAGACAGCCGAAAACGTCAGCTTTTCCTCGTCTGGACGCAGAGAGCACACCATATTGCAGAGCTTCTCCGGAAGCATCGATATCGTTCTATCCACTAGATAAACCGAGGTGCCGCGTTGCTGAGCCTCATTGTCGATGGCAGAGCCCGGCTTCACATAATATGACACGTCGGCGATGTGTACTCCGACCTCATGGTTGCCGTTTGGCAGCCTGCGATAAGAGATGGCGTCGTCGAAATCTTTAGCGTCTTTAGGGTCGATGGTGATGGTGAAGATGTCACGGAAATCTTTTCTTTTCTTGATTTCCGAAGAAGAAATACTATCAGAAATCTTGCTTGCCTCTTTCTCGACGTCTTTCGGGAACTCCAATGGATACTCGTATTCCAACAGTATCGACTGCATCTCGACGTTGTTCTCGCCTGGTGTGCCGAGCACTCTCACCACTTCTCCGAACGGGTTGCGTGAGTTATCGGGCCAGTCGGTGAGCCGCACTATGACTTTCTGTCCGTCGCGGGCGCCTTTGTAGCTGCCTCTCGGGATGTAGAAGTTGACAGGCATGGTGGCTCTGTCTGACACCACGAAAGCGTAGCCGTGAGATATTGAGAATATCCCGACGAACTCGGTGCGGGCGCGGCGCAGCACCTCCACGATCTCGCCCTCGGTCTTCTTCGACTTCCTCTTCGGGAACATCGCCACCTTGACTTTGTCGCCGTGGAACGCCTTGCCGGTGTTGTTAGATGCGATCTGTATGTCCTCTCCCCCGTCTTCCGGCACCACATAAGCCTTGCCCGTGCTCTTCATGTCGACCGTTCCCACCACATACTGTGGCTTCGGGCCGTATTCGTTCACCAGCTCAGGGTTCAGCACATAGCTGTAAGGGTGGTTCTCTATCAGCTGGCCGTCGCGAGCCAACGTCTCGAGCACCTGAAATATGACGTCTTTGCCCGCAGCATCGCGCACACCCATGATCTTGGCGATTTGCTTATAATTCATCGGCTTGAACGGGTGCTCACCGAATATTCGTAATATAGTATTCACGAAGGTTGATAGGCTGTTAGTTTTCTTCCTTGACATAATTCTCGTCATTTCGACCGAAGTGGAGAAATCTTCTCTTTTCGGTAATTATATTTTTGCAAAGATAATAATTTTTCTAATTCGTCATTTCGACTGAAGCGTAATGCAATGGAGCGAAATGGAGAAATCCTCCATTAACGTAAACATTTTATGGTTCCCGTTAACAGAGGATTTCTCGACTTCACTCCGTTCCGCTCGAAATGACGGGTTAAGCTTTAGCGTTATTGTTAAGGTTATCGTTAACGTTATCGTTAACGTTAACGTTATCGTTATTCTTAAACATCGCCTTCAGCTTTGGTATATATCCTTTAGCTAATACAATGCCACATCCGACGATGAATCCGAAGAATGTCCATACGATGAGAGTCTTGGCACGGCTATTCGATGGCTTCATCGGGATGGTGACAGGCTGGATGACTGCATAAACTGGCGTGTCTCTCTTCACCTGCATCTTAGCCTGCTCCAACTGCTTTGCCATCTCGTTGAAGATAGCGTTCGACACGTTGTACTTAGCTTGAATACGTTCTTTCTCAATCTCATCGCGAGAGTTCATCACGTTCTTTGTGCGGTCTTTGATGATGGCAAGCTGTTCCTGATAATAGTCGTTTTCCTTCTTTACCTCATCATAACGGGCTTGGATATATGTCAATTCACTTTCTGACTTCTCCACACGGAAACGTGTCAGCATATCCTGCAGCAGCTGCTGTGCCTTGATGGCCAACTCTGCCGTCTGCACAGGCTCAACGCCATTGACGGTGAGGGTGATGTAACCCTCTTTCTTATTCACATCCAACGATACTATCCTATCAAAAACATCAAGCATCTTCTGTTCTTTGGCAGTAACCACTATAGGTTTGATAGCAACCGTATCAGCCGAGCCCATGGCATAGCCGTAAACAACATCCGGCTTAGGACCACGTATTGCATTTATTATCACACCGGGAAGACCAATAGTGTATTTCTTTACATAGAAAAATAGACCAGGTTTCTCAATACCCGATATTGCATAGTCGAACATGCTGATAGGATGATCGCATTTCTTGTAGTGCAAAGGAGTGTGCATAAGCTCAAGGCGGTAAGGCACACTTTTCACTATCTCAGGATAAACAAGAGGTGAGAGGTCGGAAGCGGCTGTCTGCATACCGAGGTCGATACCGGCCAAGGCTGCCAAGCTACCCAATGATGAGTTCTGACGTGAATTGAGCTGTGGCACCATAACTGTGCGTACCGTATAGGTGCGTTTCATCGTCAAAGCTGCCACCAGACCCAGCGCTATGAAGATTCCGAGGCAGATGAAGATGGTCTTACGGCCGTCCCACAATCTGTGGATAATAGCCATGATGTCAATGCCTTCTTCCTCTTGTTCAACAGGTTTTACATTGTTTTCGTTTGTCTCCATAATCGACTATTTTATATTTTCAACAAGCAAGATGATTGACACCACAGAGGTGAGAGCTGCCAATGAGTTTCTCAACTCGTAACCCCAGTCGATCTTCTCCTTCGGTTTCTCTATACGCTCTTTCTTCTTGGTATCGATACGCATCGTGATGACACCACCCGGTTCCACCTTTGGATAATGACGGAAGATGAAACATGAGGTGCCTTCGGTCTGGCTATTAGGCATTGTCACAGTTACACTCCTTTTGTCCGTTGTCTTGAGAAAACCGCCTGCATAATGTTTGACATACCATTTAGCACTATGACGACCGTCATACACCAAGAGTCTGTGGTCTGATGAGAATCCGTCAGGCACATATTGGCTCATGTAGGTACCAGTCTTACGAATCATAACAGTGTTCTCTTGACGGACGATATTGACAACATCACCATCCATAAGGATAGGGTCGTCTTGAATTTTTCCTCTATGTTTCTTAGCTTTACGCAAGTCAACACCGATATTACCGGTGTTACGGCCCTCGGTACGCATCAATCGGCAATATGGGTCAGCATCGCTGAGCAAACCACCGGCTTTTTTAATGATTTCCCACAACTGTGTCTTACCATCTGTCAACACATAAACGCCAGGATATTTAACACGACCATTAATTTCGACGTATCTGCCCGTGGTATAGTCCGGAGTCATACGCACCACAATATGGTCGTAAGGCTGAAGTGCCATATCGTTGGCAATGACATTATAATCCTCGTCAACAGTAATAGTAATCTGCTGAAGCTCCACCTGATTGGTTTTTGATATATTCATACGGAACACCTCAACACGGTCGTAAGCGGCACCCACTGTGAAACCGCCAGCCATCCAAAGCAGGTCGTGAATTGTAAGCGACTCATCGTAAGCTGTACCGAACGGGTTCTTCACAGCACCGTCAACACGAACCTCACCAACATTGGTATAGGTTGTGTTATCATAAACATTGAGACGGTCACCCGGTTGCAACAGTTTGTCACCGTCTTTCTCAAGGTTTACACGGATATATGACATCTTATCCGGGTTGGTGATATCTTTACGGAATATGTAAGCCACAGGGAAATTGCTTGGTTTCAATCCGCCTGCGAAGTCAATAGCCTGGCTGATAGTCATGCGGTCGTTTAAACCAAACTCGCGTGAGAATGGCTTACGCACCTGACCGCTCACGGCGATGGTATCCATATCGCGATATGCCGACTGTTTCAACACTGTCACCTTATCACGTGACTTAAGCATGAAGTCTGGGTTGCCATTCACACCCGGGAATGGAACAGTGATGACTTCAACAGTCTCATCGTCTTTTGTACGTTCCACGAAGAGATAATCGGTGAGGGCGGTGTAACGAGGTTTTGCGTTGTCGAGCAAGGTTTTGAGAGAGGTGTTCTTGTCAAGCTCGAAACGACCGTCGTAATAGACATCGCCTGTAATCGACACGTAGTTTTCAACAGGTTCGTTGGCAGTCTTGATACGAACGATATCTCCGGCCTGCAAAGTCACTTTACGTTTGCCCGACATCACATCAGTGAGTTTATAGTCCTGATAAACCACCTGACCGTTGTCTATACGCTCAATCTGAACATATTCAGGATATACGTTCCATGTCACACCGCCTGCATAGTCAATCAAGTCGGCAAGAGTTTCTTTCTCAATCATCTCATAACGCATTGGGCGATTGACGGCACCTTCAACCGAAACGATGATCTTTGCCACCGGCACGAAGATAACATCACCGTTTTGGATGTCGTAATTTATTCCTACGTTAGGTTTACGTATATACTGATAAAGGTCGAGGGTGTGGGTCTTGCCTGAACGTGAAAGCTGAATGTTACGCACAGTACCTATTGCTGTAGGACCACCGGCTGCCACCAAGGCGTTGAACACGTTGTTCAAGGCACTCAAGGTGAAACCGCCTTGCACTCCCACCTCACCGTAGATGCTGACAGAAACGGTACGGGCAGTGGTGATTGTAACAACGATCTGGTCAGGTCTGTAGGTATAGCGGCTGCTAAGTCTGGAGCGTATCGCTTCTCTGGCTTGAGCCAATGTCATACCTTTCAAGAATATCTTAGATGCTCCGGCTGGCTGGATACTACCGTCGGCGCCAACGCGTTGATGAATCTCTGCTTGTGACGAACCGAAGATTGAGACATGCACCTCATCGCCTTCACCGATGACGTATGTGTCAGGTGCCAAGGCGCCGTCTGTAGTACGGAACACGTCAAGGCTTCTGCCTTTCAGAATAGCATGTCCGTAAATGTCGGTACCTTCAGTAGGCGACACGTTGCTTTCCTCAAGTTCTTGCTTGAGAGCATTTTCGGCGGCAGCCTCACCTGTTGTAGTCTGAGGCACATCATCTGGTGTAGCCACCACTGCGTCACCACCTGTAGCGGCAGCGGCTGGATTAACTGCATCTGCGTTTTTCTCTGCTACCATCTTGTTAAGGATCTCAGTCACTCTACCCTGGTAGCTTGCATACTCAGTAGGCGGGATGTTGTCAACATCAATACCTTCTTCATAAAGGCGGGCACGCACTTCTGTCTCATCAAGACCGCGTTTTTGCAGCTCAGCTCTTGCCATAGCCATCATGTCAGGAGTCTGTGCCAACATAGTTATCGGCAGTACTGCAAAAAACAGAATCATCAAAAAAAGTTTCTTCATAGTAGTATTTTAATTTGTTTGATTTGCCTTTTTAATCAGTTTACAAAAATACAAAAAAATATAATAAAGCAAGAAGTTTTACAAAAAAATCTCCTGCAAGCAGGATATTTCTTTTTTTGAATGCCCTAATGGGCAAGAAATCTATAAAAATCTATTACAAAAATCTAAGAAAATGATATACTTTAGAATTTTTTTGTATTTTTGCTATGTTAGTGATGATCACCGACGACAGCTAAAGAACTATTTGAATATTACACACAAACCTTATGGTATGCTTATAAATTTCTCCCCAGACCGCATCTATAGCGAATGGTACGAGAGATTTTCATCTGGTGATATTGAACGAATAAAACTGTTTTGAAAGATCTTTTACGAAGAACATTTTTGTCAGATTTTTATAATATTTTTGTCAGATTTCTTTGCGAAGCAAATCTTAATATATTCTTTCCATTAGTTGCCACTTCTCATCACTTCTGGCATTCGCTGCGCAGCCCTGGAACTGCGAGACGTAGGCTTCCCATTCGGATTGGCGAGGCAAAGTGGCGAGCCGTGCCATGTCGCGTTTCCAGTCAAAGTCATCGACAGTGTCGCAAATCATAAACAGCTGACGACCTTTGCGGTAAATCTGCATATCCAGAATTCCCACTTCACGCTGACCTTCAATAATCTCAGGCCAAACATTTTTGTGGACGTCGCAGTATTTCTGGATTAGTTCCTCGTTATCAACTAAAGTTAATGTTTGACAGTATCTTTTCATCTTTTTAACATTAATTGCCGTATAATTATTCATTAATTTTTTTGGCAAAGCCAATTTAATTAATGGTAAATTAACGGGTAATTTGTGATAATTATACGTTTATTTTTCTAGAGCGGGAGCCATATATGGCGACCACTACAAAGCATATCAACGGTAAGATGTAGCTTACGTTGACTGCGGGATGTCCGCAGATTGTGCCGCGGTCGATGATCATGCCTTGCAGCGGGGGCATCAAAGCACCTCCGACGATGGCCATCACGAGGAAAGCAGCGCCAAGCGAGGCATCGTCAAGACTGACTTTTTCCAAGGCGGTACCGTAAATTGTCGGGAACATCAGGCTCATGAAGAAACTGATGCCAATCAGGCAATAAAGACCGGCTTTGCCAACAATAAGTATCGCGCCAAGCGAACAGAAGGCTGCGAGGATACCGAAAACTGTTAACAAACGGCGACCGTCGACGTATTTCATTAGCCAAGTACTGAGAAAACGTCCACAGAGGAAGAGACACATCGCGATGATGTTGTAGTTCTGCGCTGTAGCCTTGTCAATGCCAAGATTATCAGCGTATTGGATAATAAATGTCCACACCATAATCTGCGCCGCCACGTAAAACACTTGCGCGAACACACCTTCGCGATATACTCGGTTGCTCCACAACCTTCGTATAGAGTGTAGAGTTGAGAGTTTAGAGTTTAGAGTAGTGGAAAGTGTAGAGTTTTTAGTGGTTGGAACTTTTACGATGGCAATGATAATCATCATGATTATTACGACAATTCCGAGTGCCACGTACGGGTCGCGGATGACAGCAAGGTCGTGCAAGCGGATATCAGTTTTTTCCGCTTCGCTGAGCATCGGAAAGATTATATTTCCGACTGCATCGCGCTTGTCGCTCAACAGGTTGGGGAGTACAACCATCGAAGCCACTGCCATCCCCGCCAAAGAACCCATAGGGTTGAAAGCCTGCGCGAGGTTGAGGCGACGAGTAGCGTTTTCCTTATCGCCCAACGACAGAATAAACGGGTTTGCCGTAGTCTCTAAAAATGCCAGTCCAAAAGTCAGGATATATAAGCTGAAACAGAAAAAAGTGAAGCTTTGCCGTGATGCTGCCGGGATAAACAGCAACGCTCCTATTGCATAGAGTGCCAAGCCAAGAAGTATTCCGCTCTTGTAGCTGTATTTTCTGATGAAAAGTGCAGCAGGGATCGCCATTGTGGCATAGCCACCGTAGAATGCAAACTGAATCAGCGAGGCTTTCGCCGCCGACAGCTCCATCAGGGTCTGAAACGCTGCCACCATCGGATTGGTGATGTCGTTAGCAAAACCCCACAACGCGAAAAGCGAAGTTATCGCAATAAAAGGAATAAGATATTTTTTCTCAACTAACTTCATTTTTTCTTTTTTTAAACTCGTCATTTCGAGCGGAACGAAGTGGAGTCGAGAAATCTCCGACAAACAGAGAAATTGTATTATTGCGGGAGATTTCTCCGCTTCGTTTCACTTCATTACACTTCGGTCGAAATGACGGCCAAATAAATTACATTCCACTTCTTCTAATAGTTAATCTAATTGTTTCTTTATGATTTATCGCAAAAGATTCTGCGTCTTCAACTACGCAGGCGAGATAGCCTCCACCGCCGGCGCCGGGCATCTTGTAGGCAAGAACCTTATCTTTATATTTGTCGATATAGCTTTGAACACAGCCTTGTATCATCGCAGGAAACATCGCTGTCTGGGCGTTGAAGCTGTCGCGGTAAGCTTCCGCAAATGCCTGTAAATCCTTCTTCATGATGGCATCCCAGCAACGGTCGGCAGCAGCAGCGAGGGCCTTCACCTTAGGCTCGGTGATATCCTTGCCTTCCACAACCGAACATCCCGGCTGACGGGGCTCCATCGGGATCATAACAAGATGACTCTCAAGCCATTGGAGTATAGACTCATCTTCACAAGTCTCTATCTTATCAGGCCAGAAATGGTTGTCGTAATAATGCCGGCACAACCCCGGCACGCAAATCCCTATCGCATCCTGCGCCCCACTGACGATGCCATCCTCCCTCTCCGGATGATTCTCGAAGCAAAACACCAGTCGCGCCAGCATCTCAGGATCCATATCAGGCAACTTCAGAGGCCATATCCTCTTAATCATATTTCTCGTAGAAGTCGAAAGTCCGCATCTTTCACGCACTTCAAATGTTGGCACCAGACTTATCGTAATAGCCCAGCCAGGAGCATAGCACGAAACGTAAGGCTGATCTATCCATGTGCCTGCCAAATCCAATCGAGTGGGAATCGTACATATCTTTTCCTTGAGAGAAGTGCTGGAATGTGCTTCTAAACCCTCATGTGGGTCACGTTTCAAGACGATATATTCCATGCCACGTTCTTCGCAAAAACGGCGTTTTTCTTCAGAAGCACCATCCTCGTTCACAACTAAAATATCCGGCTTCAAGAAATCCACTGTAGGGATAAAGTCCATTATACCACTGCCGGCATTTATATATGCATCCTTCACATATCGTATAGCTTTAACCATAAAAAGACGTTCTTTTTCATTGTAGAGCGTCTTATGATTTTTATAATGAAGGATAGTCTCATCGGAACCTATACCAACATACAGATCACCATATTCTGCCGCTTGCCGGAAAAACTCCACATGCCCACTATGCAGCAAATCATAACACCCCGAAACAAAGACTTTTTTTGCCATCTTCTCTTTTTTTCTAAACATTAATGTTCGTTAATCTGCCATTAATTTTTCATTAATTATTCTTTTCTTCCAAATAATTATTTCTTTTCTTCCCAATCTTCGTCATCGTCAAGCAAATATGAATAATCTTCTTTTACACGTTCCATATTGCGGTCAACGAGAAAACATTAGTGTTTTATCATACGCCCAGTTTGGTGATAATTTTAGTCATGTATAAAATAATTAATGAAAAATTATATGGATAATTGATGATAATTAACGTTTAAATTAATCTTCAAGTTGATCTCTAAGGTGCATTCTGCGTACCTTCCCCATATCGTGTTCCACCATGATCTTAACAAGTTCCTCGAAGGACGTCTTGCTTGGGTTCCAGCCGAGCTGGGTCTTAGCTTTTGTCGGGTCACCGAGGAGCTGGTCGACTTCAGCCGGGCGGAAGTATTTCGGGTCGACTTCGACGAGGGTCTTGCCAGTCTTCACGTCGATACCTTTTTCGTTGGCGCCTTCCCCTTCCCAGCGGAGTTCGATGCCTACCTCCTTAAATGCCAGTGTGCAGAAGTCGCGCACGGTGTGGTACTTACCGGTGGCTATGACGAAGTCGTCCGGTTCAGGCTGCTGGAGGATGAGCCACATGCACTCGACGTAGTCTTTGGCATATCCCCAGTCGCGGAGCGCGTTAAGGTTTCCCAGATAGAGCTTGTCTTGGAACCCTTGTGCTATTCTTGCCACTGCCAGGGTGATTTTTCGTGTCACGAAGTTCTCGCCGCGGCGTTCCGACTCGTGGTTGAACAGTATGCCGTTGCAGCAGTACATGCCGTAGCTCTCGCGGTAGTTTTTCATTATCCAGAAGCCGTATTGTTTGGCGACGCCGTATGGCGAGCGCGGATAGAACGGTGTTGTCTCCTTCTGAGGCACCTCCTGCACCTTGCCGTAGAGCTCCGATGTCGAAGCCTGATATATACGGCATTTGTCGGTAAGACCTGCAATTCTCACAGCTTCCAGCAGTCGCAGGGTGCCCATGGCATCCACGTCGGCAGTAAACTCAGGCACGTCGAACGACACTTTCACATGGCTCTGAGCCGCGAGGTTATAAATCTCATCAGGTTTTATCTCAGAGATGATGCGTATCAGCGACGAGCTGTCGGTCATGTCGCCCCAATGCAGGTTTACCAGACGTTTCTGGTGCATATCGCGCACCCATTCGTCGAGGTAGAGATGCTCGATGCGTCCGGTGTTAAAAGAGGAGCTGCGACGCAGCACGCCATGCACCTCATAGCCTTTTTCAATAAGGAACTCTGCCAGAAACGAGCCGTCCTGACCGGTGATTCCGGTGATTAATGCTTTTTTTGCCATAAGCCAAATTTTATGCTTTATTATTCTTCTATCGCTATATAACTCTTTTCAGTTAATACTTTTGTAGGAATCATTGGCATTGGATAGCTTTCTAACGGACCGTTTTGTGTTTCCTTATACACTATACCTCGCAGTGTTCCATATGAAATACTCAAAAGAACAGGAATTATGTCAAACGAGAAATTAATTTCATTTTTATCGGGATCTTGTGTGACTATTTCATTCAATTGTTCCACTTTAAACACAGTATCACTTTCAACCAGTAACAATTCTTGACTATTATAACTGTATTTCGCACCTGTCAAAACCGTTATTGTATCTTTTGCACGATTGATTTTAACATGTGTCTTAAATTGAAAAAACAAATCCTCTGGTTTTAGATTTGATAAATCCTTACCTCCGCAACTATTTCTAACTGCAGTTTCTCTAACCGACAGCAACTGCATATTAATTTGTTTGTCTTGTTCCATTTCTAAATTTTTTATGATAAAGCCAAAACAGGTTGTTCGACAACTTTTCTCCAACGTGATTTATTGCTTGTTATATACATCTTGTTAAACGATGGTACAGTAAACTTCCATGGTGCAAAATAATTGTCATCAAATAATAAATATGAAACATTGGCAGTGCTGTTTTCAACCTTCTTTTCAATCATCTCATATTCTTTTTCAGAAAATTGTCCTCTGGCTAAATCTATATATTTAATAAAAACATTTTTATCCTCAATTGTGGCAATCATCCTGCCAATGCTTTTTGTCGGCATCTCACCATTTTCATATAAACCATATTGGTTATCTCCAATCCCGAGAATTTTTGACATAATCATAGCCGACAAATTATATTTTTTTCGAATATCTTTAATTTGATCAGGGGAAGGTATTCCGTATTTTTTTCTATACTGATTATAGATGTCATCCAAGCCCTTTTCATCACATTCTGCATCTGTGAATATCATTCCAGTATCATTACAACGATAATAGTATCGTGTATAATAGAAAACGTCTCCCCGATAATTGGTCGTGGCTTTTTCTTCAATTAATGTGGCTTTACCACCTGTAAACGGACTTCTCATTCTTGTTTCTCCTTTAATGGATATGATAGTTTATGTTTTGCTATATGAAATGAAATACACACATTTGCAACATTTGGCAATGCATTGATGTATATTTTTATATAAATTTCTTCTTTTTTGATGCGTTTTCCAAACACCCACACATCATTCTGTCCCGGATAATCATTTTTGTCCGGACCTTGACAATAATCATCCTCAGTAAGTGATAAAACATACTTATCCCTATCTTTTGATCTGATATCCAATGCTGTTAAAGTATCAATGTTATTCGGCTTACTGTCAACATAAACTATGCCAAAAAATTTCGCTCTTTCCTTGAATATCTTCAAAAACTCATTAACTTCCTCCCGTGTCGCACTATTATTCTTCATCTATTAAAATGGTTTGCAAAAATAACAATTATTTTTAATTGTAAACAATTTTTTATAAAAAATAATACGAATCCGTTTTGTTTTTATGACAATATCATTAAAAAATGACAATTATTAAGACTTTTTGACCGAAAAAGCTGACATGATTGTCCACAAACACATTATTATTAACATGGCATGGTTTTTGTCCCAGACAATTTGTAACCAAACTGTATTGTTTAACAAAAAATTAAAAAAAATGAGAAAAAGATTACATTTTAGACGAATTCCCGATTATATCCACCAGGAAATCAACACAGCAAAAACACAGTATTTGTCAGTTGTGTCTTTTATCACAGCTACTAAAGAATCTATCAAAAACGACAATCTCAATAACCTTGGGATTGAGTATTCTGACAACAACATTGTCTATCCTGATATTATAAGATCCAATATGATGAAGGGAACATATGCTCGACGAAATATTTTGGGCTATGATATCATTCACAAAGACAAACCAAAGATACCCAAAACGATTAGCTGGGACGTACCAAATTTTGGTGATCCTGAAAAAGGCTATCACGAAATCAGTCGTAAGTTGATGGTGTATCAACGCACCCACATACCAGCAAGGGATTGGGAAGTTTCTTTATATATCGAAAAACAGAATGACGACAAAATAGTTATTACCGCAAAACTTATTGTTCCTTTTGACAAAAATAGCGAAAGGTTTAATGAGGACCTATTCTTTGCTATCAATCTGATGCAGGAGCAGTTCTCCAATTGTCACATAATTGATTCCGAATTATCTAATGAAGAGATTCGAAACATAACAGTGGTAGACTGGGACATTTTCCCTCCTGGAACCATTGAAGGTTTCGTTGAAAAAGCTGTAAAACGAATTAAAGAGCCTTCCCCAGAAAAAATCGAAAATTTTAAACAACGCACAAATATTTTACAACAACTGGATCCCGTAGAATATATCCTTGGAGCTGGTATGAATTCCAAATATTTTGGCGCAAAATTTGCAGAGAATGTCGTCGTTTTTGAAAATCTCGAATATGGGAATGCCATATACATCCTTTCCGACAACTGGAAGGAAATCAGCAAGATGAGCCGCATAGATATTTTACGCAAGCATGAAAATGAATATATTAGAATTCTTCACAATAAAGGCTGGGAAAAAAGTCTTGTTAGAACTATTGAAGAATTGACTAAAAAAGTAAAATAATACGATAAATAAAGAAGGACGCCATAGCGTCCTTCTTTATTGCAACATACACCTATCATATTGTTTTAAACTATCACTTCCTTCGTTTTTTCAATAATATATTTCACATCTTCATCACTTACCCATGGGCCACTTGGCAAACAAATTCCTGTCTTGTAAAGCTTCTCTGAAACACCGTTTACATATGACGGAGCATCTTTGAAAACTGGCTGAAGGTGCATTGGTTTCCAAAGTGGACGAGCTTCGATGCCAACTTTGTCAAGTTGTAGGCAGAATGCTTCTGTATCGATTTCTTTTTTGCAAAGGATTGTCGTGAGCCAAAAATTGCTGTCGAAATCGGCGTTGGGGTTGTCATGAACTAAAATATCCGTTAAATCCATGCAATCCGTGGTCGATAAAAGATTCAAATAAAGATTGTGAACGTGTTTATGATGATTAATATGCTTCCCCAAAACGGTCATTTGACCGCGGCCTATTCCTGCTGAGATATTGCTCATGCGGTAGTTGTAGCCGATTGTTTGATGCTCATAATGCAAATATGGCTCTTTCGCTTGTGTTGCAAGGAAGATAGCACGTTTTTTGGTGGCTTCGTCATGACAAATGATTGCTCCGCCGCCAGAAGTGGTGATTATCTTGTTGCCGTTAAACGAAAGCGTCGCGATATCGCCGAATGTGCCGCAAGGTTTGCCTTTGTACGTCGAGCCGAGGGCGTTGGCGGCGTCTTCGATAATTGGTATATCGTATTTATGGGATATTGTCTCTAATTCATCCCATTTTGCCGGCATGCCGTAGAGGTCGACCACGATTATCGCTTTCGGCTTGCGACCTGTTTTAGCGATGCGGTCATTGATAGCTTTTTCAAGCAACTCGGGCGACATGTTCCATGTTTCTTCCTCGCTGTCGATGAATATCGGTTTTGCTCCGCAATACACCACGGGGTTTGAGCTTGCGCAGAACGAGAAGGATTGGCAAAGCACCTCATCGCCTTGTTTCACACCCAACAACAGCAATGCAATGTGTATTGCAGCAGTGCAAGAGCTCAACGCCGCAACGCTAATCCCGTCATTTCGACCGGAGCGTAACGCAGTGGAGCGCAGTGGAGAAATCTCCTTTAAATAGTTTTCCAGTTCCTCCTCAAAAGCATTAACATTCGGCCCAAGCGGTGCAACCCAGTTGGAGTCGAATGCCTCTTGGATGTATTTTTGCTCAGCGCCCGACTCGGACATCTTAGCTAGGCAGAGAAGTATATGATTGCGCGACATAATATTACTTAATTTGTAGCTTCTCTTGGTATAAAAAAACCTTTTATACAATTCTTATTCCTAATACAAATTTGAATGTGATTTTTCAATCTTATTCCAGCACCATCATAAACGGGTGGACCTTCTAAAAAAAGGCCTCTTGTTGAGTCAAAATCCATCAGACCACTATATGAATCTGAAGATTCTTTACTATTTTCGGAATGAATCATTTCGTGAAAAAATTCAATAACCGCACAATCCAACTCTCTTAATAGTAAATCATGATTATCATCATTTTTTACATCTCTATTAATGGGGAGTGTTTTACCAATTGCATTGCAATGTTCCTTAAACAAACAGTATACATCGCCCATCATTTTTGTGTATTCGTAATCAGTAAAGTCCAAACAATTTCCTAAAACGAATACTACACCAAGAACTGATGGTATATAATCATTATTACCATCTCGTTTTTTCTTATCTTTAGCCCATTGTAACGCTCGCTCATAGTTGTTTTCCCAAACATAAAATCCATGACCGAGCCAATCGTATGAAGCGCTGCTTTCTTTTATTTTATTTGGTTTGGTTACCAAAGCATCCCTAACCTTTTCATCGCATCCGTGAAATCCTATCATAAGGTTGGGACGATTTCTATAAATAGAACTGTCCATAATATGTTCGTAAAAGGTTTATTTAAATACTAATTTAGTTACCTAAATTTTTGTAATGTCTGGTGAAATCTCCACTTGAAGTGACAATCCCCGCATGATTCAAAGTGTTCAAAGCACTTTGATGAGTAATATCTTGTTTACCAAAATCTTTTATTAAAGATTTCAAAAGTTTAACTTGTTCCTCTGCCATATAACTCTAATTATTTCTTTTGCAAAAATACCTAAATTTTTTAGACTAAAAAGAAAAATCAAACATTTTTTAGATAATTTTTATATTATCAGTTATCTTATAAATGCCTTTTTTAATTATTATATAATTTCAAAATATGCTGCAAGCATTATGGTTTTTGAGAGATTCGTTATCTTATTGCTTTTATTTATATCATATTATTTTTTAATCTCTGTCATGCACAAACAAACCGGAAATTCGTTTCAGCAACACCTTGGCTTCTATTTCAGTCTCTTTAGCTTTAACCTTCATATTTGTGTAGGCAATGTAAACAAGAAATGCCTTTAATATTGCCAAATCATAACTTTTAGATATTATATATTCATCGTTTTGTATGAGCATATACCCTGATATGGATAGATATATGACATAAAGCAAATACAATAAAAAAACCATATTACTAGGATGAACCATATATAGAGCCAGCTGCTCCCTATGCGATTCATATAAATGATTATCCCAGTTTTTTAAAGGAGAATGCTTAATGATAAATTGTGTTACCAAATAAGTCGAACTTAGCACTGACCCTAATGCAATTACAATAAATGCAATAGTTTCAGGCCTTATAGTTAGCCACCCACAATAATTAAGGCCATATATTAAGATAACAGGGACTCCAAAAGTATATAAGACCACAAGAAAATATGAACCTGCTATTGTTATAAAAGGATGTGCCAAATCTACAATAACAAACAAAAAATTTATAGGCATTATTATAACGTTTCTACATGCTTTAGTAAACTTAACCGGAAACCTTTTCACAATCCATTCTGAAGCCTCATATAAAACAATATATCCACCTATAATTAGCAATGCATGCAGTTTAAATCTTACAAACAACCATAATATTCCGACAAACGCGACACCTCCTATGACTAATATGGCAAAAACAAGTAGCCATAATTTGACTTTATCAGGCACTTTCATTTTAACCAATAATCTATTCCATCGGTTTGGATATATGGCTCTTATATGTTCTTGGTTCTCTGCTACTTTGTAATGCTTATCGCATTCATAGTAACCATCCCGGTCATCTTTAGGTTGATGATATTCTATTGGATACTCCCATACTACTTCATTTTTCAACAATACTAAAAAACACATACTAGTTATGATGCCATAACTCCCTTTAGTATCATAGTACACAAAACTTTTAACCACCTCAGTATCAAACGCTTTAGCATCACATTTTACAATATCATCCATCAATTCGTGAATGGTTTTTTCTATTACTGCTTCATTAGCTTTCATTGGAATTGTCATCCACCACAGAATTATAAAGAAGAGAAAGATTATTGCGGGCATTATTGAGTAGCAACTTCCATATATGAACAACTCAATGCATGATCCTGCAATTAGTATAATTACTGCAAGGATAATGATCCATGGTTTTTCAAACATTTGTCGTTCTGGAAAACGAAAACAATAATTCCCATTAGATGCCAGCCATCTTTCTTCTTGCGTCATAACTGATAATGTTAATACTGACAGAATATACAGTATATGTTATTGTGAGACAAAAAATCTCACATTCTTCACCTTATTGATTATATTACGAGCAGCAACAATATAGTAGTTTTTTGTCTACAACAAACTATCAAATTATATTTCTATAACCTCCCCATTTATCAAAAAATGCAAATCAACAATTGATTTCAAACATTCAGGATCATCCGATTTAAACATTGTCGACAAACGTCCATCGCTATAATTAAAATACAGCGACACAGGCAGAATGGACGAAGTCGCCACCAACCTCGCTATTGTCTCTTTATTTGGCAAGCAGTGACGATTTATACCATCAGCACTAATAATATATCTGTTGGCGGACATCATTTTAAACAAATCTACACTGTTATTTGCAGCACTCCCATGATGTGAGAGTAAAACCGCCTCGCAGTGTATCTTGTTCGTCTCGCTATAACCAAGTTTATATAATGAATGAGTAACTACTGAAGGTACAGAATCAGAAAGCCATAAGATTCTTTTTCCTCCATATTCAAATACAGCAGCGATGCTACTGGCATTCTCTACACTGGTGTCTTCTTGAAAATTAGCTAACTTAAACTTGTCCAAAGGTGTTGAAAAGTCATCCGATACACTACCAGCTTCTACGCTTGCTTCATCCGTCTCATACTTACATAATGGACGATTGTTTGAATACTTTTCTCTTAATTGGCTCAGTCTTTTAGCATCTGGTGAAAGTATAGTGACTTTCATGCCGTCAATATCGAAAGACTGTCCTTCCACAACATCATTTAAATCAACCGGGCTTTGTGATAAAATGTGTTCGTAGATTATGTCTCCTGAAACAATCCCACATAATACTCCATCTTTAGTATCCGAGGGATGATTTACGTCATACCTCTTGGGAGTATTATATATCCACCGACTAACCACGTTTTTAAAAGCATCATTCGACTGAATGTCTTTGATAAATCTGCTAGCACCTCCAATATGATCGTCATGTATATGTGATAAGAATAATGCGTCAATATGTTCTGAAGTCTCAACAAGGTTCGATATAACATCTTTCATTACCGATTTATAAGTTTTAGGGTGTCCCATATCAAGTAATATGTTACGATGTTTACCACTTTCACCGTCATACTGTAGGTGAAAGGCATCTCCGCACATAGCTCTGTAACAAATCAGCCTCATGCTACAGCCTTTTATAAGTCTTTAAAACGCCTTGGGGGTTGTGGTTATCATCCAAATAATAGATACCACATGGATCATATTCGCATAGACAGCCTATACCTCCGCTGACATAAACCCTCTTTTCCCCTCTAACTATCCATAACATGGTCAGTCCATTCTGTTCAAGGAATTCTAAAAGAGGGGCTTTTTTCACCAATATCTGGTCATACCCATAGGTTATCGCTATAATATTTCCATTTTTGTCAACATATTGGCCATCATGAGCATCATAATCCATCCCCAAGCCTTCAAATAATCTCCGACAAGGTATGCTGAATTTACTAATTGTGCCAGATTGGTCACCTTCAATGTGCCCACACGCCTTCTCTGTCGAATAAATGATTGGAACATTGAGTCCCTCTATAGCGTCAGTCCAATCTTTCTCGTTTCGATACACGTCTTTATATGCTGGAGACCAGAACTTTTCCCTGTTTACCAGATATTGCCAATCATCTGACGGCACTTCAACACTTCCCCATAAATTCCTGTTATCAAGTGACTTGATTGTCTGCTCAATGTCTCCCTTTTTCAATAGAATAGCATCAATATATAAGCAAGCGTCATGTCGCTTTAGTTTATACTCATACTTTTCTTTACCTATATCTTTGGGCTCATCCCAACTCTTAGAATTATTCAATGTAAGCCATTCTGTTCCGCCATCATCAACTTTTTGAATCATAGTAACCGGATCTGGTAAATCTCTAATCAATGACGCCCACGCCTCATCAGAACCGCTAAACTCCCAATTATCATATATTTCCTCTTGATACCAGTTCTGTTCCCTAACCACATCATCATTGTCTAGCGCTTCTGTGTCAGCCACCTTCTCTCGTGCTACCATTGAAGGATTTATGTTCCTCAAAAATGATTGCCATGTTCCGTGAAATATTTCATACTTATCAGAACTCTCATTTGCGTAATCATCCTCAAACCTATAATTGTCTGCCAGAATACCCATAAGCTCATGGAAAGCTATCCACTGGTATTTCTTTCCGATACGGTCTATCCTACCTTCTGAATTATGAAATGTCCAATCCTTTGCAAAATGGTCATACCTTCCATGCAATTTTACATCAAACCCCATTTCGTATGCCCTTTTTACTAGCCAATTTCTTACACCATTCGTTTCAAATCTTCTATAATATCGCTTTCTCAAAGGGATTTCTTTAACATAAAAGGGAATCATTACCTCATTTATCGCCTTCAGTTGTTCCTCTGTCATCATCTTCTCTATACTCTTGCAAAGAGTTTCAAACAATTTATCGCGATAAGTCTTTGAGACTGTCAGACCATTCAATAACCTAACTGCCCTGACTTCTGAGAACATCCTGATGACCTTCTTCATATCACCTTTGAACAAGCGTTTAGCTTTTTGATATGCTTTCTCTTCGGCAATAGAAATTGGATAAAAATGATCAATTGTGGGTTCTGCCAACTTATTCCAAAAATCAGCCAGCCCGCCTTTAACTGATTCCCATATTTGGTTTTGCTCTGCTCCTTGTCTTTCCATAAAGTCGGGCTCATCATATTCTATATGCAAATGCTCAACCTCTTCATCTGTCGGCCATTTGGGAAGTTCACTTGAATAGGGTGGGCGAACCTTTTTCATATTAACGGATGTAAGCCCCACTTTATAACAGGCATACTCTACAATGTTCCGCGCATGATCTCTCAACAGGATATCTTTAGGAGGATTACCATGCTTAAAAATGGTGTCATAAACATATTTTCCAAGATTTAACAGGCCTTCGCTTGATGAGGTTCTCAATGCTACTCCGTATGCCACCGCATATAACCTTTCGTAAACATACATATCATCTACACCTTCAAAACTACTCATAACATCAATAAGTACGTCTACTTTCTCAGAAAGAAGGTTGACTAGAGCCTTGGTAGCTTCGTCCCGATGTTTGATATATGTTGATGACAGCAGCCAAGCCAACATGATTGCTGCCAATCTGGCTGATTCCGAATCTGTATTCACGGAAATGTCATCTGACCAGGCCCAATCTATCAAACGCCGTAAAGGGTTAGCGCATTTATCATCATCATACCCAGCACATCCATTGAAAAAGAACTGGAACGTTCCGTCGCGCTGTGGCATTGAACCACGCATCATCAAGACGTGAAAATAATCAGCATTGAATGGATGGTTGGGAATAGTTGAAAGCTCTGCCAGTTTGTAATACCATGTGTCTGGATTTATCCTACAGACTTTGGAATTTAAAAATCCTCTTATCGCGTCCTTGTTAATGGATTCAATTGACCGCCAATTCAAACTACTTATCTGTGCTTCAGCAATATAATCAAGACAAGAATCAAAATTTCTTTTTAAATCTTTCTTAGGTATGAAGCGGATAAGTTCGGATATTTCATGTCCAAATGTTTCAGGTATCAAAATAGCAAATGCTTCTAAGATTCCTTTGTACAGCCAATGTGACTCAACAATAATCTCGCGTAGTACTATATCCTCTTTAACACTTCCAGCAAATGCTTCCCAATCCTTGTATTGTTTGATTGTTTCCCTTGCAATTATAAAATCGCTAATCCTTTGATAACAGAAAACAACGCAGTCTTCTTTCTCTTCACTGAATTGTGGTTTTGTTTTGAGAAGGATGTTATTGTCTATTAAGTCAGCTAATAACGAAGGACAAGCCGGAAATGCAGTCTGCAGCATTCGGTCTGCATCTTGCTTGCTTAGAAGATTATATTGGGCTTCGAAAATGGGGATTGCCAATAATCTGACAGATGCACTGACAACGTCCCTGTATTTGTATTCCGCTCTTTTCTTTTCAAACTGCTTATCCTGAACACAGAAGTACTGGTTAAACAGTGATGAAACGCCATTAAATCCTTTGGGAAAATCTTTTTCGCCAGAGGCCTCCAAAGTATCGCATATTATCTTTAGGAACAAAGGATTGCAGAACTCAGGTGTTAGGATTGGAACATTGGGCAGATTCAGTTCATAAGCCAAACAGAATTGCTTTACTGCTTCATATTCCAACCCCTTAAATCCTTTATGTTCAATAACCGTCGCTTTGCTTCTTGCTTTAACATCATCCGGGATAACATCATCATAGTAGGTATCGCGAACAGATACCACCAAGCCTATCGCAGGATAATCGTTCAGAGATTTGATAAGTCCAGACAGCCTGTTTTTCCACAAATTGGCATGATCTCCTTCATTCAGTGCATCAATCATCAACAATGCCCGAGAACCGACCTGAGATCCAATCTGATTAAAACTTGATAAGAATTCCGGAAAAGTACCAGCGAACCCTATTTTTGAGGTAATGACGTTTTCATAATTTCCGTCATTAAAATCAGTTCCAAGAAACAGCAGCGTTGGCAATCCCCCTGCTATTCTATGACTAGCCACATCACCTAACAAATGTGACTTTCCGCATCCGGCTTCTCCCTTAATAATCATGTAAGGGTTATTAGCCATATCAATCTTCAAGTCAGCATAGTCCTCTTTAAAGGAGTATAAGTCACTCGATATTTCCCTCAGCCTTGATTCGTCTGCCTCTAGTTCGTTCTTAGCCTTTTCATCATCTCTAGTCAGAGAATAGTCTGAATAAAGATTGTGACGCGCCTCCTCTATTTCACCCTGCAGGTCATCTGCCCGTTTCATCAAATCGGTGAAATTGATGAACGCACCCACGCTCATGTTCAATCCTGACAATGCTGTGACGAAATCTTCCCTAAGCAGTTTTAAGTCTGCTTCCAGTTTGCCTATCCGTTCAGAGTCAGGTCTTGTTATGTAGCTCTTTTCTGTCAACCAAGAATCTATTGTCCTGCTAAGTCGCTTATAATATATCGGTGTCTTCGCCACACAGTCAAAATATCTGGCAGTTCCTGTTTTTACATTAACTTTCCGGCAATATCTAGGACCTAAGTTCGCCACAGAGTCTGTTACGTTGCTTTCAATGGTCTTGTGCCCCAAGCCATGGTGTCCCAGATAGGTCAATGGCAATTTCTTCTTGTATTCATGCCCAAGAAGCTCGTTAAATGACGTCAATCTCTGGGCATATATAACTTTACCTCTTTCCGCATCCGTAAAACGTGTGAATATGCCGTTGATATACAACTCTTCACAAGCCTCAACAAAAACTCCGGCACCGGACATTCCCTTAATAGTATCCTCTCCATAGTCATCTGTAGTTGTTAGCTGAAACTCCAATCCAGACGGCAACTCCTGACGATAATTCATATTGAGCGTCACTAAAGACGATTCTCCGGCTGCGCTTGTCTGATCCAGACTAGCTATAGGATATCCTTTAGTAACAGCTTCCTCAATTCCCACATTTTTATCAATCACATAGACGGATGGGAGATTGGGGGTTATTGAAGCAAGATCCCTTTGGTTGAAAATAATAATACCTGCGTCATCAACTGAATGACGCAGGATTGTTTGGTTGACGGGGGTTACGTATTGATAGCTGCGGCTATTAGGACTATATATCCGTATAGACACCCTATCCTTTTCAGCCAATCCAGAAAGACAATGCTTGGCGGTCAAGACATATACCATTCCAGATAACAACTTGTTAGAATAAAGCACACCTGTCCCCAATTTCTCCTTTGAGGCATCATCTTTATGCAATTCAACAGTTATCTGTGTTATTATGTCAAGACAGTTTGCTGTCATATGAATTATGAAATACTATTATACATCAAGCCTTCTCGGGCTCATCTTCGTCAATAAGCCTTGTTACTTTATTCAGTTCATATTGATTCCCATTATTATCATACTCCACTTTTAGCAGACAAGACTCACCTTGCTCTTTTTGAGCATATACTATAATTGTCTGCACCAACTGAACATCGTAAGGTGGATGAATGTGATCAATATTGCTAAATAAATGGTTGCTATGATCTATTTCCGTATAGCCACCTCCCGTGAATGAGGTTTCTACAATTTCTATAAAAGGAACTTCTGATTCTCTCAATATCCATAAGCAATTAGAAAAATCTGCCATTCCAAGACTCAGGATTTCATGCCCTTTGTAATTGCGCTTACCTCCTTCAACCGTTATTTTGTTTCTAAATTCATAAAGGTTCAGTACGTTTCCTATTTCAACAATGGCATAGTCTTCTGGCAATTCAAGCCTATCTATCGCTTCCAGCAAATCTTTCTGGTTTATATTGTAGCTAACAGAACACGGCATCATCGAAAAAGCAGCCCGAAGATATTCATTGAGTATCTTGAAATTCAGTTCACAAACCAGTCCACCTCCGAAATTACCCAATTCCATCTTTGAGCATTTTGTGATAAATGGCTTTTCAATTCTCTTTGTAGCAACAACTGGCGTAGAATGAGTATTAAACAGAGCGCCATCCAGTAACTTGTCTCCATCACTCATTGGTATCGGGCAGTAATAGTTTGCATTACTAACAATCATTTCATCCTTTATTACCTTCGCCTTGTGTTCATTAACCTCGTTCCGTGCCTGTATCTCTACAATCTTTTGCTTTAGAACATCTATATACTCATCGAGTTTACTCTTAACGACATTAACATCAGGCACATTCCTAAATCCGAATTCAGTTATCAGGCCATTATTATACCAGCGCTCCACATTCTTCTTCATCCACTCTACCCTGTTGATCATCCTTTCGTTATTCTCTACATAATCGTTATCAGCAGCTGGCAAAATAAAAGGATCGTCATAATTAATATTATAATCACTATAGGTCCATAGCCTGATAATAAGAAGTGCCAAATACTGATATGTATAGCCCGCTATAGCATCATCTATCTTAGCTCCTTCTTCTAATCCCAAATACTGATATTTCTGGTATAATCCGAAGGGTTTTTCATTTAATTCATCAACGAGCCAAACCATTTCAAAAATCCTTCCTAATGTACCTGGGATTAGTTCAAACTTCTCGGGCTGCGACTGACTGAAACGCATAATATGGGTCAGCCAATCATAGCGTTTGAAGTAGATAAGCAGACCACCCATCATCACATGGTAACGGTAAAACTCTTTGAGATTATTGTCGCACAAAGGTGTTCTTCCATTCAACTTGTAAAATCTATAGTACTGGTCTGCGTATGTCCAATAATCTCTGAACCAACCTGTATTCCCAACCTTTGCCGCCCTATTAACCATTTCCCATGTCCTTAGCATGGTATTTGGCGACAGGCCGCCTTCTGAACTATGATTATAAACAGCGGTAACAATCCCAATATAGTTGTATCTATCATCAAACAATGTAGGGTCTCCAACCCGCTTGGCAATTTTCGACAAGATATCATATAATTCCGGCGAGTATTCAACTGGCTTATCTTTAGGTGCTTTTTGTTGCTCTTCATAAAACAGAGAGGCTATTTCTGAAAGACTATTAACATGCAACATGAAATCATCCGTCTTAGCGGCAAACTTTGCCAAATCAAGCAGAGCATCAGCATCTTTTTCCTTTGAGTTTTTCTTGAGCAATCCGAACAAATCCTTAGGCGAATAATAGTCAATAATCTGCTGCACAAGAAGCACAACGTCTATCATCAATAGGATTATGAGGAATACCGCTACAGATACAACGGCATACTTCCACTGCTCACTATCCACGCATTCTAATACGTAAGCCAATATACCGACACAAGCTATACCGGCCAGGATCAAGACATTAAATGCCTTGAACTGCCACCTCTTTCGCAAATCCGTTGAAAGGACTGACGAAGTATATTTCTGGTCTATCCGCTCGATGGCTTGCAATATGAGCGGATATGCCATACCAAACACTGCAGCAAATACAGTAATGGTCAACGTATATGTATGATAAAGGAAATCGAATTTCATCTGATTGTATCTTTTGGACAACGACAACAACACGTATCTATTGGTATTCTTGTCTTTGGTTCATCGTTTATCACCTCATTTTTCTCTTTGGTCTTTACGACTTTTTTGTTTTTTATTGTAGTATTCCTTGTTCTATGGCTGACGCTTCGATTGTCATTGTTGATTGTAATATTGGGTGTAATGTTCATCTTAAGTTCATTAACAATCTTCTCCAAGGCCACCCCCAAATTACCTATCTCTCCTTTTAATTCGTTATTGACAGTTATCAGCGAATCCATTTTAATTTCAGTAGAGTTCAGGTTTTCGTTTATCTCTGATTTCACAACTGTCCTATTACATTTAATAAAGGTTGTAAGGCATGTTAATAATGGTAAACAACTTGCTATCAACCAACCATTCGCCTTTATTTTTTGGAAAGCAATGCCACCTGCAGCTTTAACTTTGGCAACAAACGATGTCTTTTCTACTGGTCTCCTTACATAGCTAATGAAGATGTTGTTCACATCATCCTTATTCACCCAGTCCTGCAATAACGCTGGTGGCAGCCCATATTTCGCTGCAACTTCTTCAAGAGACAGGTCGCCTTTCCTATATTCTTCAACGACCTTATTCTTGAACTCTTCTGTATATCTGGTTTTATAAGCCATATTATTGCATATTATTTACAACTCGTTTTCCTTCTCTATAATACGTTTCCCACTTAGGATGCTCCTTATAGTATTTATCTATTGCAGCGTGTGTCTCTTTTGAAAATAGTGATTGCTCGTTAGCGATGTTCTCTTCCACTTCCTCTTTTCCGCGTTCTCTAATAACAAAGTATCTCTTCCCCATTTCACGCTCAGCATCTGTTGCAATGGCATCCATTGTAACATCTACATAGTGTGTTTCTTTTTCTTCATCGATTATCACATTCCAGTAATGTTCAAATGCCATGCCATTGTTACATATCACAATTCCTTCAATAATAGAGCATGAATAATCGTTATTAGACGTTATGTCATCACAAAACAAAATGCTGTTGACGTGACATCCACCTCTACTATAGAAAAGAGGCTTCCCTGCTACAGTTCGTGTAGGGATATTTATATTCTTTTTGACATAGTCTATAAAATTTGCCGGTAGTTTCTCAATCTGTATCTCTTTCATATTTATCGCAAATTTGCTCCTGTGTTTGTTAGGTAGTTCTTTCTTGCGCCTTCGCCCCCCTGTCTCCAAAACTACAAAGAGATAAAGCCCTTACTTCTTTTACAACAGCTATGATCTTTTCACTCTTTATTCTTTAATCTTCGCCTTACATTAATTTCTCCTCACTTTTCAACTCATCCTTAATTCCTCTCGTTGTTGCATCTAACCATTGTTTCCACTGGCGTTTCTGTTCTTCTTTATCGGAATTAGGGAATGACAGATGGTCTATTCCCGACTCCCTGAACTTTGACACCACTTCTTTCACAAAGTCTATTTGCTGCTTAGAGATACGCCCACCTATAGAACAAGATATGATGACAGCACGGAATGCACCTTCAAAATATGCCCCGAAAGGGTTATTGCCGATAATCATACAGATTTACTATCTTTTTCTCTACAGGTTTTCTCTGCGGCACAAATAAATTGCAAAACGCCAATTCTATACTTTATCCCTAAACGCCCTTTCTCTACCTTTAAGCAATCTATCTGATTCCAAGCATTGTTTGATGTGCACAATTGTCTTCGAAAATATCAAAGCCGCATTACATCTTCCTCTGCCATTGGTTCCCACTCCCCATCCTTTGCTTCCAGCAAAACCGTGCCGCTCTCAAGGCATTTCAGGCTATGCCACTGACCGCGCTCGATGTTGAGAATCGTACCGCCGGGGATCATGTCTATTGTATCGTTAAGATTGCCGTTTTCATCATAAAAGTATTCAACAAAATGCCCGCTGACGCAAACGCAGGTTTCACATCCATTTTATCTATTTTTTAAAGGTTCTACTTTGGTTAAGGTTATGGTTAACGTTAACGTTACTCCGTTTGCATTCCGTGCATTTTCAACACTGCTTGAATATTTCTATTTGGAATTACATTTCGGAATGGGTACAGAAGTCTAACTATTATCCCAAACCACCATTTATAATGCAGTTTCAGTTTGCAATATGCCTTTCTGAATTTGAAATTCTGCTCAAGAAACGGCTGGATATTGGAATGTTCGGTGATGCTTCGCGAGCCATCGTTTACGTATTTAAAATGCTTTTCTCCAAGATAATAATCGTTTAATTTGTAAAAGAAACCGTAATAGGGATAAGTGGCATTATGCTCATATTTTGGATGTACTGCCACCATGTCGTAAAAGCAGGCATTATCAAACAATTGCACGGCAGCAAAACCTACAAATTCGTTATACTCCTTAGTGAACAATCCCCAATAATCGTATTCTCTTTGTCCCCAATCATCAATCATTTGCAAGAACACTTTCTCGCTCATCGATCGATCATGTATTGCATAATTTTTGTATATAACAGCGACTATTGGATATGCATTTTCTTTATAAAAACAAGGTCAACTTTTCTATAGACAAATGTATCTATAGCCCTGCGAACCTTATTCCGTTCATTCGACGAAAATTCCTCCATTCCACCGAATGAGTCTTTGATGACGTACCAGAAATCAGATGGCTCTTTTTTGTCAAAATCGTAGGTGTTTCTAACCAACCAGCCACCTTGTTTCAATAATTCATCGCATTGACCATCGGTCAATCGTATATCATAATGAGGAGCCGAAATCCATGCATACCGATACAGATAAAACTCATTCATTGTCTTAATGCAAAAACTCATAAATCTTATCCTTATATTCTGATGCCGCTTTAAAACCGCCAATAAACAGCATCAAGCATCCATTTTTGGAAATCATTGGACCGGTGCGGTCATAATTATTAAATGAGCGAACCGCATTTGTGAAAGCCGATTCACCAGTCATCCTGCACAAAAAAACACCAAGAGCATCACTAAATTCATGGTTATAAGTCTTTTGCACCATCCAATCACGGACACATTTACTCTTTGCCTCAGCATCGGTTAACCCTTCAATTATATCATCATCCACTCCTAATTTCCAATAATCTATCAGCACCACTCTTTTATTGGCACCATGAATCAACTCAATTCGTTCTAGCAGTTGGTTTATATAAAGGTCGCCAAATGAATAGCCAACAATAAGCAAACTATTGCTCTTTACCACACAATTATACAAATGACCATGATAGAATGCGAATGGCAAAATGTTGAGCTTGTCTGTTTTTATCAAACCTGTTATAATCGGAGTGTTTACAAATTGTTCACCGGCTTGATTGGATGGCATACTCCCGCTCGAACCGATAAACATATCCCTGACATTGTCGTATGATGGATACTTGTATAAATCGTGAAAGCCGTACTTGATAAACTCTTTTTGATAAACCTCACCTTTATAACGGTCTTTAAAGAATTCAATGCAGCCGTGAAGATGACTCATCGTTGAACATCCCCGCTTATTATCCCATAGTTTTTGAGGCACAAAATGCTGAAACTCAGGCTGCCCATCAATGTCATCAAAACCATCTTCGCAATCAGTTAATGTATGTTCGATTGTTGTGTCATAGTTCAAATTAAAAACATCCCAAGCCCCATCATAATTTTTCCAAAAATCGCGATACCATTTATTGTTTGTTTTGCCCGCCAGATAAGGAGCGTTATAACCATTAACTATATCCATGATTGTCACTAAAACCGCATCAAGAGCCTGCTTGATATTACCAACGTCGAACAGCCATTTCGGTGAGGTAAAAGGGGCAAAAACAGGAAACATGCTCGTAACCTTAGGAAGCATTGTCGGATGCTGCCACACCCAACCATAAGCAACAAACATTTCCAGCACATGGAATATTAACTCAAAGTTTGGTTTGCATGGATATTCCTTCTCTAAAACCTCATATATTTCTTCGATTTCAACTATATCCTGATCTGTCAGCACATTTTTCATTTTAATACCACGAATAGCATTCGTAATATTCTCCGTGCTCGGCCAAATTGCATCTGATGGCAATTCCAAGTCAAGCACGGCCCCAGCGCCGATGATTGTGGTGATTCGGTTCATGAATTTTAGCGCATTTTTTGAGGCCACTTCCCAAAAACAACCAACAATGAGCCCAGAATGTATAAAACCACTCGCGACTGGAAAAAGAACGAAGTTTGTTTGTTAATTAGCTGAAACTCTTCCTGAATTTGTTCCCAATTTTTCATTGATCGGTTTAGAACATCGTAATCTACAAACACCATTGCTTCGCCTTTATACCTTTCACTATGTAAGGCTTCATCATATACTCCACTCCAAATAGACATAATATTCAGATTAAGCTCATAGATATACCCTTCATATTTATTTTGATTTGCATGTTCTTCCCAGCATTGCCAACCAAAAGCAAATAGCAGTAATACCAGACCTATTGGCTCTAAGAATTGTTTTATTTTAGAACTATTCATTGATGTACTATTTTGTCAATTCATAAAATACATAAGTTTATTAAATTTCCACCTCCAATTTAACACAGTTAGATTAAAACTTACGTTAACCTTTTTCAGATGTATCAATGTTTATTATTTTGAACCCTTGTCAATTTTTTGTATTTCCAAGTTTTTATTAACCATTTCTGCAACTTTATTTAAATATTTCTCCTTCAATTCATATTCTTTTAATTCACATTTGCGTTTGTGGTCATAATATTTTTGTATTTCATCAAATTTAATCAGTTCAGCTCTTTTATACATTTCCAATTCTTGCTCGGCCAACTGTTTGTTAAAAACCGCCTCTGCTGTTTTAAGATGCACCAATTCAGCGTAAATTCTCTTATTAAATTCAACAATTGCATTTTGTGCAGCACTATTATTTTCTTGCTTTTTTCGTAAAAAGCCTATATATATCACTATGCTACACAAGATAGCCATAATTAATATAGCCGCGCATATTCCAAGCACGATAACACGACTACTCTGATTCTTTTGTCGAACTTTGATAATATAATAATCTTTTTTATCAAAACCAACACAATTGTTCTGAATGCATTTATCCGTACAATTCTCCATGCACATGCCAATTATATCTTTTACAGATTCTGGTGCTTTACATACAACTTCTACACTTGTTAAGGTTTTATTTTGTTCTTGATCATTTATATAACTATAGCAATACCAACCTAATGAACCGCCTGGCACAAACAACAACAATACCAATAATATAAAAACAATCATAAACCAAAATTGATTATTTTCTGAAATACTAGGACGAACTTTATTTATTTCGTCAGTAATATAATCGCCATTTTGTTTTGACTCTATTTGTTTTTCATCCTTATTATTTGACGTGTCCTCATAATCATCCTTTTTCTTATAACTAACACTAAAGCTTTCGTGCTTAATGTTATTTATTGTTTCTAATGTATTCTCCTGTTCCTCGCTTTTGTTATCAAAAAATGTGTTCTTCAATTCTTTTAAAAGATTACTCAATTCAGTTATAATGTTATCCATATATTTAAAACTTTACGATTAATACTCAGAATTAATATAAATCGAATCTTCCAATCTGTCGCTAATACGCTGCCTGCGATTGGTTATATCTTTATTATCCTCAAACGATTTTAATCTGTTAATATTTGTATCTTCATACATTCTTATCATAATATCCCTATTACCGTCAATATAACCCGAATGCCATAAATAACGTTCGTCAGCCAAGTTGGACTGACATGTATCATTATGCAAATCATCATCTAACACATACATTACTGTTATCATGTTTTTATATGTTGCGCCTTCGTTATTAGCATCTTTTGCCATTTTATAATATTTTGTGGACATTTCTGCTGCAACATTTGAAATCAGATGATGTATTGTGGTATCATCAACATCATGCCTTATACTCATTAACAAACGAGTATATTTATAACCTACTTCGTCTTTATCATTGTTTGTTGAGCATATGCTTTCGAGACATTTCTTGATCTGACTTATCAACAGTTCTATGTTATTCGTGTTGTTTCTTGATACAATTCTAACTATCTCTTTTATGGTCTCCTCACTAAAGGAATTATCATACTTGCGATATAAATACAAATCATACAACAGTTCATAATACTTCGACCATTCCCACAACATATCATAGAGTTCAGCCATAAATACATTGGAAAAGGTAGTTATATGATTATGCGGTGTCAAAACCCTTAATATTGATGAAAGACAGACAAATGAGTCTTGTATTAGAAATTCAACTAATTTTAGTCGCAGCTCTATGCTATTGGTTTTAAATAACATGTTGTCTTTAAAGCATTTTTCATGATTGCCTCCCAAATAATCCGAAAGTTTCTGATAAAAATGTCTGTGAAGATCCAAGACATTGTTGTTCTGTACATATTTATTACAGCGTCTTTTTTCTTGCTTCATTACATCTTCGCCCAAATACTCTATTAATAAAAGCTTATTAATCCTCGCTTTTATATAATAGCCGTGAATTTCTTCCTTAAAAGTACAGTCATGACGCAATGGATTGGAAATTCTATTATATATACATGATATATAATTATGATATAGTATGGTGCAGTCATCCTTACCAATTAATGAGTTGTTATATTTCTTTAAATACTCAAGAATCCTTATCTTTGTATCTATAGCCATCAAAAAAATGGATTTTAAATCAGAGAACTCTGACAGTTTGGTCATATCAACATCATCCATTTGTTCGAAATGAAACAGCCATTTATATTCTTGTATTTCACCCATGATTTTATTCTCAAATTCCATCCCAACATATTTCGCGGCTTGTTTAAACACGTTGTTAATCAATAAAAAACTATTATGATTGAATAATCTCTCAACAGCACTATAAGCTGCGTCAACTTTGCTTTCTGACGAACCGATAACTTTCAGATAGCCTTGAAGCACTTTCATTACCCTCTCCATACAATACGTTGCCTCTTTATACAATGAAGCAATCTCATAAAATCTGGATGCAGCCCAATAATATAAAATCGATTTGTCCAATACTGAGAAATACGTTGTCCCCATTTCATCTAATTTCGCTTTTCTTTCCGTTTCAGATTTTATGTTACCTATCAGGAATTCCAATAATTCTATCGCATTATCTGTAATATCATCATGAAGATGATGGTCTCTTTCCCAATCGAAGTCATCCAAAAACGGATGTTGAACTTTACTCATCTCATCAAATTCTGGTGTTCTGGTCAAAGAACACGACAACATAATGTCACCTATCTGCTCCACAGTTTTAGCAAGAATAATCAGCTCTGATTGGCGTATATGACGAATATGTTTTCTGGATGTAAGGTATAATAGTCGTAGGATTTTGGAAACCTTGCTCTTTTTCTCTTTTACATCATTATTCTCATCAACGAAAAGATATTCCATAATAATATCCAAACTTCTGTATGAATAATGGCAAGCATTACATGGAAGTTTATATCCCATTTTTAGGAACAAATCTCTTCTTTTTGAACAATGGGTAACCTTATCCTGTTTTAAATCTATTTGTGCCCAACAAGAATTTGGTATATAATTAAGATATCTTTCCAAAACATTAAGTCTGTCTTCCTTGTCTGGACCTGAGATCATTTTTTTTGCCAGACTCCCTATTTTTTTCTTAAACCCAACTTCTTTGCGTTCTATACAATCATCAAACGTGATTAATTCAAAAAACTCGTTTATAATCGATTTGATTTTCACTGCTCCAATACACTTATTGTTCTTCTCAGCAACTTGGGAAAAGCAGAAATCATCAATAAAACCAAGTATATTAAAATCATATAGATATAATGCCGACACTAAACTGTTTACATTCTGTAAAGGTGCTATATAACCATTTTTGTAATACATTATCTGAGACATTTTATAAAAAAAGTCTGCCGATATCATGAATTTTCCATTCATATTTGTTGCACTATGCAAATACAAAAACTCAGCTTCAGCTATTTCAAGACTTGAATAACTAACACCACCAAGTTCCATCTTTTCAATAACAAAAAGCTTAGCAATTATGGCAAGATATATATATCTTATATCTTCAAATACTGTCAATTTTTTAACTATGTCACTTTTGTCTGGTGTATAATTGTACGCCAATGCAGATATAATATTATCTGTACCCGTACTATATTCAGGTTTGCATGAGTTTTCAACATCTTCCCAGATACCTGTTTTAAACTGCTTAACATATACACTACACGACTCATCCTTTATTTGTTTATTACAACAACTTGTGTTTAATATCCCATGGTTCAATAATAACGGCTGCTTCAACCGCCAATCTTTCGTCCAGCGCCAAGTATAGTTCAGCCCCATTTTATCTTCATCTATCCAGCGAACATGAATCAGCTTGTTTATAATACGACAGTACATCATATAAGCATTTTCATAAGTTCTCCGATACTCATATGACATGCCTATTTTAAGACAACATTTCAGATATGCTATTATGTCACCCAAACCACCAGATACATCATCCAAATAATTAAGTGCGTTACTATATTCATGTATAGCGCAATAATAATCCTCATCCATGTAATAAATATCACCCAAATTCTCATGAATTCGTTCCAATACATGATTATATTTTGTCGAGTTCGAAGCCTTTTTTGCCAAGTTCAAATAATGATCGAGCAATCGTAAATTATAACGTTTAACCGTCATTGATTCATTGAGCGTGAAATTGAATATTGCGGAAGCTTCTTCTGAAGTCATCGACATAAATGTGATTTCTTCTGAAATTTGTTTATGAAATTTATATTGATTCACACCCGCAGATATTCTTGTTATATGTGTCTGCAGTAAAAACTCCATCATTGTTGACATGGAATCCCTCAATTCCGGATTTTTATTGGCATTCAACAATTCTGGCATCTGTTCCAAATTACGCCATGAGAATCCTTTGCCATGATACTTATATATCTGATCTAATATAAATGATGACGTAACCAACAATTTATCTCCAAAATGACTTATCTCATTGGTAATAGTTTTCATTATTGGTGATGCAATATAATATATGAAATTGATAAATCTTTGAGCGTTTATATCAAACCATAAAACACATTGTTCTGTGCTGTTCTTTTCTTTAGGATGATAATGTCCGATTGACACAACATCGTCCCATTCATATAAACTTTGTGTATCATATTCCGTACGAATATATTTTTCAAAGTATGTGGATATTTTTTTAGGTGACCCATTAGATATATGAGCCAAATAAACAGCAAAATGATGCAAAAACTCCACAACAAATTGAATCTCTTTTTCTCTTTGACTTACCCACTTATCGTCTTTCGCCATGCTGGAATTAAGCATATCTTTAAGAAGATAATCATTATACCATCTTAAACTTGGAAGCTCTTCCTTAATAACACCATTAATTTCAATATTGTCTTTTATTCTATTCAATAAAAAATCCTCGGGCAATAACAAGGTGGCAAGATAAAGCTCTGTCATAGAAGTAACTTCATTTTGTTCCCTTTCAGGAGTTAAAAAACTATCAATATTTAAAACCCCATTAAAAACACTGCTTATTGCAAACTCTCTATCAGACAAATCAGCAAGCGAAGCATCAAACAATTCGTGACCAGAAATGAAAACACATTTGGCTTTAACTGTAGTAATAAACAGCTTCATATTAGCCAAAAGATGCAGTACTTCCTTTTTGCGCTCTTCGAAGCCCATTGTTCCGGTAAAGCCCTTGATTGATGTATCAAATTCAGGGGCGCTAACAGTACCACTTTCATGGGACATCATATTTGTTTTTTCAGATTCAGACACTTTATCCAATTCATCAAAAACAATTATGAACTGAGCCATAAAAGCTTTGGGACATTCGTATCTAGATGCTATACTGTTTATTATATCTTGTAATTCCTGTTCTATTTCTCTTACATTCGCTATAGGATACTCTTTCTTTCTGCTGCGATTAAAAAAAGATATTGACAACCATGTGTTTTTTACTGATGAGCTATCACTGTTCTCTTCATTAACCGAAGCATTTATCCTTTCACATAGATTGTCCAAGCGATTAATTGCTTGATATGGTGTTGAAAAATAAGGGATAAGCAACCTTATTCTGCTTGTGAAATAATATAACAAGAAAAACAAGCATGTATCAATACCTATAAAAGCCAATCCATAACGCCATCCGTGCGAACTCTTATTAAATAATTCTTTGAATCCATTAAAAATATGAGATATAAAGCCGTTATTGTTGTCATTTGAAATATCACCTAAAATAGCATAAATCTCATTCAGTCCTTTATATGTCAGATATGTTGACATAATACACAAACCCAATAAAGGCAAATAGTGATACAAAGGTCGGCACTGCCTTGTCTTTACAAATCGCTTATAAGCATTCCTTACATTTTGTGCTATAACGCTAAGTACATCCTTTTCATTTAATATTTCCTGTCCAAGATTAATAGAAACATGTAATCTGTTAAACTTTTTATTTCTGCCATCTTTGTATTTAATGATAAATTTTGATAAAACCTCTTTAGAAATACAAATTTGTCTATTCCATATCAAAAAATCTTTTTGAAACTTAAAATAATAATAATGCTTATAAACTGCCAGAAACAACAAAAGCAGTATAGATATAAAGCCTAATAACCACGGCAGGAATTCCATTTTATGGATTTCAACTTGGCCAATAGTTAAAACGCAGGCAAACATCGCTAACAATATTCCAACATAAAAAACCAACTCCAACCAAGCCAGCCTATCTCTTGATATCATATCAAGCACTCGCTTAACTAACATTGATTTTCCCATTCCGCGATAACCTGTTATCAGATACGACCCGGATTTCGAATCGCTTGTAAGCCACATATACAATCTCCGAAATTGTATCTCACGACCAACAAATTTGTCTTTGCCTTCAAAATCATTGTCATGTTTAAAAGCAAATCCAGGAACAAAAATCTTCAAATATTTCTTTGTGGAGACATATTTAAAAAATTCGTTATCACGTATGGGATTATTGTGTTGTTTTATCATAACAAATATCTGTAAATCTTTGATAGTAATTATTCTTTCACTTATTAGATATCATCATTATCTAAAAAAGGCAGGGATCGTTTTTTACTTCTAATAACATTCATTCTCAAACAAAGAATACTTTGCCACTGACCGCGCTCGATGTTGAGAATCGTACCGCCGGGGATCATGTCTATTGTATCGGTAAGATTGCCGTTTTCATCATAAAAGTATTCAACAAAATGCCCGCGGACGCAAACGCAGGTTTCACATCCATTTTATCTATTTTTTAAAGGTTCTACTTTGGTTAAGGTTATGGTTAACGTTAACGTTGAGTTAAGGTTATCCCGTCTGCATTCCGTGCATTTTCAACACCGCCTGGATATTTCTGTTTGGAATGACATTTCTGAACGGATACAGCAGTCGCACTATCATCCCGAACCACCATTTGTAATGCAGCTTCAGTTTGCAATATGCCTTTCTGAACTTGAAGTTCTGCTCAAGAAACGGCTGGATGTTGGAATGCTCGGTGATGCTGCGCGAGCCATCTGAAACATAACCAATTCTTCTTTCGCTCAGATAATGCTCATTCAATTTATAAAAGAATCCGTAATACGGATAAGATGCGTTGTGCTTGTATTCAGGATAAACGGTCACCAAGTCGTAGAAACAACCGGCATCAAACATTTTAACAACCGCAAAGCCAACAAAACGACCGTCACTCAAGTCAAAAGCGCCCCAAAACTCATTCTCTTCCTCTTTCCAACTGTTCAAAAGCTCTTGAAAGCCTTTTTTATCCATCTTCCAATCCTTCACCACATAGTTTTTGTTAACGCTCATAACTATCTCAAAACCGCAATCAATAATCAGTTGTTTTTCTATTCTTCTGTATTCAAAACTCTTTAATGCTCGTCTAATCTTTTTCCTCTCGTTCTGAGAGTGTTCCTCCATTCCTCCAAACGAATCCTTGATGATATACCAAAAGTCAGATGGCTCTTTTTGGTCAAAATCGTAGGTATTTCTCACCATCCAGCCGCCTTGTTTCAGCAAAGCGTCACAATATTCATCGCTCAGTTGCTCGCTGAAATGCGGAGCTGAAATCCAGGTATGTCGATAAAGGTAAAAATCTTTCAATTAAATATTCTCCCAAACACCTTAAATGTTTACTATGACAAAAGCCGAACTTCCTTTCCCCAAAACCCGGCTGATTATTATTTAGTTACACTTAACAAACAAGTAAAGCACATTTTTTCTTGTTTTTGTAAGCCACACCCCTCCCTTTACTCTTGCTCTACCCATACTCATGCCATACTCTCTAAGTAAGGCTAAAGTATGACGACAAGCAACTTAGAGCGAACTAAGAGTATGCCTAGAGCATATCTATTTATTATCTTCTTCTTGATGGTTAATCACCTGCTGCGGGTTCATATTCAACTGCTGCACCATATCAGCTGTCAGGTAGATGTTTAAATTCTGAATCTGTATAACCGTTGAACCTTCTTTAACCTCAATGGGGCTTGTTTCAAAAGGATTTTCCCTGGTTATTGAAAAACTAATGTCTTCATCATCTAAACAAAAATGTATATTCGGGCAACAAATATTGGCATTAGTATCTTCTTCTAACGCATTTACATGGTGGTTACCTTTATCATCAATCTTAACGGTTAGTTTCAGATAACTCAGATATGTTGAAAAAATTTTATCATAGCTGAAAACGCCGACCATTTTCTCAATATTCGTCAACGCATCTTGTACGATCTTACAGCTATGCTCGGTAATAAAAGAGTTGTAAAAGTTATAATACAGTTTAAACAACTCATTTTCTTTTGATCCCGTTCTCATCTGTTATGCTGTGTATTTATCTTTCAACAGTTTATCAATAGCCTCTCGCACATCTTCAGGAGGATCTCCTGCCAATTCACGCCTTACCGAATGTTCCCAATCACCTTCCAGTGCATTGGTTATTGCAGTAGCGTTATACGCCTCTTTGTATATCTTGCGGCTATCCAAGAAATGAAGTATGGCTGCAACCAATTTGCGGTTGAAATTGGTATTCTTCTGCTTGCCGGGGTCATACACCTTCTCCTCAACCTCTTTAATGTTGAGGATATCCTCCCACAACTGCATATAATTGTCCTTCCACTCATCTTTGAGTAACGGACGAATACAGCTGACATAATTAAGGATTTCCTTGTGTATATTCTCGGTATCTATCAGGTCTTGGTCCAGCATTTCCTTCATGGTTTTCGGTTTTGCTTGATTAGCCTTCTGCTGCTCCCCTTCCGTACCATTATAATTTATGACGGTCGTAGCGTTGGGGTTATAGTTCTGAACCGTCCCGATGTGTATCTCGGTAAAGCTGTTTCCTGTTCCAGGATTGCCCTCAATTTTTATATCCATAACAGTCTATTTGAAGGTAAACTTGCTTTCTTTATAAGGCTGTAATCTACTGATATTCAAACTGAAAATTGAAAGAAAGTTATATCTGACTATCTTCCTTGTTTCACCCCCTCCTTGCCATAATACTTTTGCAACGAAATCAGTTCCAAACTGCATCCCGGGTACGTCAGTGAAGGCAGGTTTTACGCGATAAATAACAAGATGTATAACAAAAAAATTGAACTCTTATGAAAAATGTAATGTTAACCCCGCATTTCTCGCTGCTTGAGTTCATCGAGAGTCCTACGGCTCGCAAGTACGGGATCGCCAATGATCCGCCCGAAGAAGCTGTAGACAACTTAAAGCGGCTGTGCGAAAACACTTTAGAGCCACTCCGCGAGGCGTTGCAGTTGCCGGTGGTTATCACCAGTGGTTACCGTACCAAAGCCCTCAACGACATCCTGGCTCATGCTTCCGAGCGCAGTCAGCACATGATTGGACAAGCAGCAGACTTCTACATTGGCTGGGGTCAGCGACTCAAAGGGCTGTCACCCCACGAACTCCTTATCAAGGCGTTCCGTCTAATCATCCAGAGTGAGTTGATTGACTACGACCAGTTGATCCTCTATCCTTCTTTCATCCATGTGAGCTATGTCTCTCGCGAAGCCAACCGCCGCACCATCATTCTTGGTATGCGTAACGGCAAACTTGGCTACGGCAAATGCTCCATTGAAAACGCTCTCAAGATTCAGTAACCCTTAAGCAATTAATTAAACTATTAAACTTTAAGTAATTATGGCACAAGTAAAACAAGTCGGCGTTGGCCACAAAACAACCGGTACCATCGATGGTATCACCTATTATGTTCTGAACGGTAAGACTTACGCCCGTTCTGCTCCAAACATGCCCACCAGTGCATACAGCACCGTAGAGGCTCGTATCCGTCAAGCTATCTTCAAGTTCATCCAGATGCACCTGAAGTTACACCTGCGCACCATCCGTCAGACCATCACGCCTAAGAATGGTTCTCCTTCTAACCGCTACTACAGTCTCAACCACAAGGCCCTGACACTGGCACTCCAGTCGCTGGCAGAACAATACGTGAACGGTCTGGATGTGACTATCACTGAAGTGGAGGCCGCCATCAGCGCTTATGCTGCTGAGCATCCTACCGCTATCAAGATTGCCAGCAAAAGCGGCTATGCAGATGTCTATCTCACTGGTGCCTGGCCTGCGACCATCACTCTGAATGCCTTGGTTGGTGACAGCACTGTGATCATCATTGTGAACGAGAGCGGTGTCCAGACCACCATCAATGCGGATGGCACCATCACTACCGGCACCAACACCAATGGTGGCAATGATTAACCATTGATTATTAACAATCTAAATGTTTACAACAATGAAAAAACTCCTTTACAAGCTTTTTGGCAAGCTTATCAAGAAAGTCATCAACAGGTCGGTTACCGACGTAGTGTCTAACGATGAAGTGGATCCCGCTGTAGTTCCTATGAATGACGATAAGAAGAATCTCTGGAAGTTCATTCTCCAGACTTTCATCAGCATCCTCACGGCCATCCTGACTGCACTTGGAGCAACCAGCTGCATGGGTATCCACTAAATCTCTATCCAGCCCTTCCGCTCCGCAAGGGGCGGTCGGGTTCCCTTTAAGCTACTATGCTATTAACCTTTTAAGCTACAAAAAAATGAAATTAGTTAATTATATCTTAGTCAATGAAAGCTATTCTGAAAATGCTGTTCTTGCTATTCGCAACAGTCATGTGTCTGACTTCCGACACAGCCACATCATCAGTGCCGCAGGCCTCACCCACCCGGATCTTATCCGTATACTCATACTCGCCCGTAAACAATGGCCCGATGCCAAGATTTTGGGAATCTCCGAGTTGGGACTTGAAATTAGAGACCAGCAAATCGTATCACGCGGACGACTTTGTCCCAGTGAGGCCATGAATCAAATTCGCAAGGAACTTAGCGACATTCCATGATATGGAATCAATTAGCTTTTCTGGGTGGCTTCAGATACCTTACTATTCACGCGAAGGCAAACTGATTGGCCTCCAAAACAGGAACTTGAAGAAAGGTGCTCAACCAAGGTTTAGATTTCCTCAAGGAGCCCGATGCTCAAGCCCGGCAACGGCATCCACGACCACCTCGATGGCAGCATCCTCGTTGGCCAGTACCACTACCTCAACTCCCTGCTTCACCCAAAGAAGACCTTTGATCCTCTCTACGAGCGCATCCGCAAGTCCATCAGCCGAGGCAACCAAGTAACCTTGACCATCATTGACGGTTAGGGTTACTTTGAACCTGGAACTAGCATACGTAGTACGCAGCGTACCACTTCGCAAACTTCCGCAATCCCTCTCTCAGCGTGATCTTAGGTGTGAACCCAAAATCCCGCTCCAATGCCTCGGCATCGGCATACGTTGTCGGCACATCACCTGGTTGCATAGGCACCAACTCCTTGTGTGCCTCAAAGTCGTAATCCTGTGGCAAAACGCCAGCCCGCAAAAGCTCCTCTTGCAGGATCTGCACGAAGTCCAGCAGATTCTCTGGCTGACCGCCTCCAATATTATAAACGGCATACGGAGGCACTGGCAAACCGTCTTCGCCATTCTTGCGCTCGGGTGCACCTTGCATCACTCTCAACACACCTTCCACGATGTCATCCACGTAGGTAAAATCCCTGCGGCAGTTGCCGAAGTTGTAGATTTGAATGGTTTCGCCTTTGAGCAGCTTATTAGTGAAGCCGAAGTAAGCCATATCAGGTCTTCCGGCAGGGCCGTACACGGTGAAAAAACGAAGACCTGTGGTGGGGATATTATAGAGCTTTGAATAGCAATGCGCAAACAGCTCATTGCTCTTCTTAGTGGCAGCATAAAGCGAAACAGGATTATCCACCCTATCGTCCGTGCTGAAAGGCACCTTTTTGTTGCCGCCATACACGGAGCTTGAAGATGCATACACTAAGTGTTCTACAGGGTTGTGACGGCATACCTCTAAGATATTATAGAACCCTATGATATTGCTTTCAATATACACATCAGGGTTCTCAATTGAATAGCGAACACCGGCCTGGGCTGCAAGGTTGACCACAATATCGAAGTGGTATTCCGCAAACAGCTTGTCAATCAGTTCACGGTCGGCTATACTACCTTTTATGGATTTATAATGGATGCCAGAAGGTTTCAACTTATCCAATTCATCAAGGCGGTATATTTTCAGCGAAGGATCATAGTAGTTGTTCAGGTTATCAATACCCACTATGGTTCCGCTCTTCATCTCGGCAAACAGCCTGTTCACCAAGTTGCTGCCAATAAACCCGGCATGACCCGTCACCAGAACAGTCTTGCCATTAAGGTCAATTTTTTGCATTGTATGTAGTTCTTTTATTATTCAATATTTATTGGTACTGATTCACCCTCTTATACTTCTCTCCTATCTCCAACAGTTTTTCAAACATCTCTACTCTCTCTTCTTTCAACGCTCCAGTATTAAGCAGTTTTTTGTTGTGTTTTATCCAATTGCAGTATTTATAACGTTCTTCGGGGTTGTGCTTTGATGGGTTGCGATGATTACTCTCAATAAATGTCAGCACCTCATGATACTTTGAAAGCCATAGTTCGTCCTGGGTCATCTTACCTCATCCGTCTAACATCACACATCGCTTTCTCGATTTCTTCGAGAGATGCACTCCCACCCCACATCCTGTAAACATATATTGGAGTAATACAGCCAAAGTCCATTGAACATGAACGGGCTTCGTTCTCCATAAATTCTCTTATGCGAAGAATCAAACTGTCTTTATTATTCATATGTCTATTTTGTTTGCATCCCGTGCATCATCAGTACAGCTTTTACGCTTCTGTTGGGAATTATGGCTCTAAATGGATAAAGTATTTTTACAATAAGTCCAAACCACCATTTGTATGTCAATTTGAGTTTACAATACGCTTTTCTAAACTTGAAATTTTGTTCCAAAAATGGTTGAATATTCGAATGCTCTGTGATGCTTCTTGAACCATCGTTTACATACTTAAAATGCTTTTCTCCAAGATAGTATTCATTCATTTTATAATAAATACCATAATAGGGGTATGTGGAATTGTGTTTATATTCAGGTAAAACGCCTGTTATACCATATTCACATGAATTTTCCCAAACATTAACTGTACAAAAACCTATTAATCGCTCTGTTCCTTTTTCAAATATCCCCCAATAATCATAATTTCTTTCTGCGCAATGATCTAGATATGCATTAAAAACCTTTTCATTCATTTGCCTATCTGTCACACGATAATCATCAAATGTTGCTTTAATTATAGGATAGGCCTCTTTCTTTAAAAACTCGTTATCAACAAATCTAAAGTCAAAACTGCGGAAAGCATGGCGCAATTTTTTTCTATTCCCTTTTGAAATCTCTTCTAATCCATTAAATGTATCTTTTATCAAATACCAAAAATTTGTCTCTTTTGGACAATCAAAAGCAAAAGTATTGCGAACAAACCAACCTCCTCTCTTCAGCAGCTTTCTACATTGAACATCCGAAAGTTCTGGTTCACAATCTGGAGCACCATTATATCTCCAGGCATGACGATAAATGAAGAAGTCTTTTTTCAACAAACACGCTTTTTAACGGCATTAATTGCGTAACAAACAAAACCATATGATGACTGTAAAAGATTGAGATTTTCACACTCACGATAAACAAGCCACACATCATGGGCTGCTTTTAGATGTTTGCTCGAAGCTGATTCACCTGTAACACGGTACTTTTGTAAAACTTCTTTTATTGGATATGCCTTAAATCCTTTTCTCATCAGTTGTGCCCACAATGCCATATCATCACTCGTATCATTTTGAGGCATTCTGAAATTCCCTACGATTTCACGGTCTAGCATCACAGTTCCACATCCTATAATCGTATTGCGAAGATACTTCTTATAGTCAAGTACGCTAAGAGCAGGTAATATTTTATTTTTAGAAACACCTTCTTTATCGATAAGCTCATAACTGGTGTACGAAAAGCCGACTTCATTTTCCATCATAAAAGAAACTTGCTTTTCGAGTTTATACCTCGTCCATAGATCATCATTATCTAGGAATGCGATAAATCTGCCTTTAGCCCGTTCTATTGATAGATTTCTTGTGCCAGCAATCCCATGATGATCATTCGAGACCAAAAGATTAATCCTAATATCCTTTAAGCAATATTCTTTAATTATCTCAACACTATTGTCTGTAGAACTGTCGTCAGTAATAAGTAATTCCCAGTTCTGATAGGTTTGAGCCAAAACAGACTCTATGCTATTTAAAATATAACGCTCTGCATTGTAGCAAGGCATGATTATAGAAACAAGTGGTGTCACAGTATTTGTAGTTGTTCATAGTACTGAATAGAATGTTTATTTTGGTTTCCATTGCGGTCAGATTATAAATCGTAGAATTGGCAGATTATCTACAGCATTTTTTTCATCGCTCTTTTACAATCACCCAAAAAGTCTTGAAGATTAACCCAATGTCGCCCCAGAAAGAATGTTTCTGCACATATTCGAGATAGAGCTTAAGTTTCTCCTGCATTATCACCTCTATGTAGTATTTTTCCGGGTCTTCGGCTTGCTCCATCAACTCGTTTTCGTTACGGAATTTTATGGAAGCTGGGTCGGTAATACCAGGACGAACATCAAGCACATGCATCTGTTCTGGAGTCCAGTAATCCACATAGTGGCGTACCTCTGGGCGTGGGCCAACTAACGACATATCTCCTACAAAGACATTGATCAACTGCGGTAGCTCGTCAAACTTGAACTTGCGGATAAAATAGCCAGAACGTGTAATACGTGGATCACGACCGCCAATGGTCACCAAACTACCTTTGTCTGCCCCCACACGCATAGAGCGAAACTTAAAGATTCGGAAATCCTTGTTGTAACGACTAACACGTACTTGACGGTAGAAAACAGGACCTTTGCTATCCAGTTTGATCCAGATAGCAAGTATAAGGAATATTGGACTCAGTACAATTAGGCCAATACCACTTGCAACTATATCAAATAATCGTTTCATAGAAACAACTTTAACTATAACCTTAACGTTAACTTTTTCTGATAGAGTTTAATAAACCGTTTAACTGACGCTCAATGGAAGACACTTTGCTTTGGAGCTGTTTGAACTGTTCTTCGTCTAAATAGCCAACATTATTGGCTATGGTCAACTGAGTTTCCACTTCAAACGCTGAACCTAAAGCAAAATCCAAAAAGTGGGCAAAGTCTGAATCAGTTGGCCTTGCTGCACCTTCTGCTATGTTTGAACTAATGGAAACTGCCGCTCTTTGAAGCTGGTCACAAAGCCCCTTCTTCTCAAACCACGGCATTTTGCCTGTTACTTCATAAACAAATGAAGCAAAGTCAACAGCTTCTTGCCAAACCTTGTATTCTCTAAAGTTCCTTGCGTTTCCCATCAGTTAGCGTCAACGTTATCGTCAGCGTTACATTTTGGAGACAATGTCGACAAAGTTGGAAATAATGTATTCCACATCCTCGTCTGTCAACTTTGTGTGTAACGGGAATGTAATCTCATTCTCAAACAGATGATAAGCATTAGGATAATTCTTAATGTCAAAACCGAGAGCCTTATAAGCCGTCATCATCGGCAGTGGCTTATAGTGGACATTGGTTGCAATTCCACGTTCAGCCATTTGTTCTATTACACGATTGGTTTCCTCGCGTGTCTTTCCCAACAAGTGAATCAAATAAAGGTGATGCGAACCACAATGGTCTGCATCCTTGTGATTCAAGACAGCTATAGGTAAACCTTTCAAGCCATTGTTGAACTTTTCGACAATATCCTGACGACGTTTGAGCAATTCTGGGTAGCGCTGCATTTGAACTAAACCCAGAGCGGCCATAATGTCGGTCATATTGCACTTGTACCAAGGACCAATGATATCATATTCCCAAGCACCCAACTTTGTCTTAGCCAAAGCATCTTTGTTCTGGCCATGCAAGGAAAATAACTGGCTAATTCTATAAAGCAATTCATTCCAAGTTTCACCTTCTTTTTTCGGTACCGTTGGCATATAATCCACTGTTGTTGGCACCACTTCGTTCCCGAATGGAAGATTCCAAGTCATAGCACCACCTTCGGCAGTGGTAAAGTTCTTCACAGCGTGGAAACTAAATGAGCTGAAATCAGCAATTTCTCCAGCCATTTTGCCTTTGCGGTTGGCGCCAAAAGAATGCGCGCAATCGCCAGATACAATAATGCGGCCAAACTTCTTCTGGAGGTCATTCGAATGGTGGAACAAAGCCTTTTTACGTTCCACTATCTCAAACACACGGTCGTAATCAGCAATGATGCCTGCCAGATCCACTGGGACAATCACTTTGGTTTTTTCTGTGATAGCTTTTTCTAGTTGGTCATAATCCATCTCCACGCTATCCTTTTGACTATCTACCATTACTAATTTGGCACCAACATGCTGAGTAACTGATGCTGTAGCAGTATAGGTATATGCCGGCACAATCACCTCATCACTAGAACCAACTCCGAGAAGATGAAGCACCATCTCCATGCAAGCTGTTGCTGAATTCAAGCATACAGTTTTATCAGTATGGACATATTCTGATATCTGCTGCTCAAGTTTTTTTGTGCGAGGACCAGTTGTAATCCAGCCCGAAAGAATGGCTTCCCTAACCTCAGCAACTTCTGCTTCAGTCATATCAGGAGGAGAGAATGGTATATTTTTAGTTTTCATCTTGAAAATAAGATTTATTTATTATTAAAAAACGAATAATTGGAAATCATTGAATGAGAGACATTAACTCTACTAACCTTATTGTTACCTGTAATGTTAATGTAAAGATTGCCTTTATTTCCAAGTTCTTTTTCTTCTTGTTTTGTAAAGATATTTAGGTCTTTTATGTTTATATTAAATGCTTCTACTGTATAAACAGAAACATTTGAAAGATTTACATTTATTGGTTTAGCACCTTCGTTATAATAAAAATCCATACCATTGATAGTCACATCTAAAATATGATCTAATTTAGCATTTTTCACATCCTCTTTTCTAACACAATAAACATAATAATTGCCTACATCTTGAGGTACTTCAAATCTCATGTTGTTTATAGTAAGTTTAGGCCAATACTTCTCAGATAGTTCATTACGTTTATTTCTTTCATCAGACAAAATTCCAGCAAATATTAGATAGTTTCTTCTCGAAGAAAGCTTGTGGGTACAATCTTTAAACAAAACTTCGTGTTTATTATACGTATTGTATGTGTATTCATAAACTATCGGTGTGAAGTTATCAAAAATGCAATTATCAAATATTATACTCCCAAATACTGAAGAGAATTGATTGTATAAACCTGAAAAATACACCTTTCTAAAATAAACATCTCTACCATAACAATGTATATCAAATCTATTAATATCACTGTTATAAATATTGACTACATTAATATTATTGTCTCCAAATATTCCCCAGTTGGCATGAGCAGTAAGACGAATTGCAGTAAACTTCCATATAGTATTCATGCATATACCATATCCCGAATAATCTGTTCGAGAATAAGTTCCATTTATAGCAACATTGTCAAGATTAACATTTGTACAATCAACAATATTAATAGCCATATCCTCAACCAAATCGCTTTGAGGAGTATAGATGCTTATATTTTGAAAGTGAACATTATCTGTTCCTTTTATATTGCAAAGAAATGTTTTATATCCAGAGTTAGTTGAACGATTAAATGATAAATTCTTAATAATAAGATAGGGGAATTCGACATTATATACTTTACATTTTGGTGATGACTGTTCATTGTTATATGGCATAACACATTGGTTTTGAGCCTTACCATTTTTCAATAATAAGATATCTCTTCTAATATGACCGTATGAATAACCACTTCTATTTTCAACCCATGGACTCTGATCTTCTATAACCAATAGTTTCTTACCATGATTTAAACTTGGTATTTCATAGAAGACGCCATTATCAATTAACTCTGCCGGCACATCAGCACTCTCAAACTTATTGATATATGAAAACAGAAATACATCTTGACTTTGATTGGTTACATTAAATACAACCCCCTTAAAATCATTATTTGAACCAAGAGGTATGCTTTCGGCACCTTTGGGAATTGTTATATCAATGGTATCGATGTTGCTATAATCAACAACCAAACCTTGTTGTAGAGCTGCTTTATGTGTGTTTAACAAAACTTCAAAACGCTCTTCTCCTGTTTTTGCTTGCTTTAAGCCAAAAGAGTTGGGTGATATACTCTTCTTTTTTGTTACAGTAAATGAGTTAGGGACACATCCTGTAACGCAGAAAAGTATGATTAAAACAATTTCAAAACTTTTTAAGTTACTTTTCATATTATATAATTTCTTCCCTGCTATTAGCCACTACTTGTTCTGAGTAAGTTCACCCTCACTCAGCGTATAGCTACGACCACACTCACATTTCAGTGAATCATCCAATTTCTTTCCACATTCGCAAACCCAACCAATGCGCTTAGCCGGAACACCAGCCATTAAAGCATAGTCAGGCACATTTTTCGTTACCACAGCACCAGCAGCAATCAGTGCTGAACGACCAACAGTGTGACCACAAACCACTGTGCAGTTAGCACCCAGTGAGGCGCCTTCTTTTATTAGGGTTTTGGCATAAACACCATGCACTGGAAAATGGGCACGAGGGGTTGTAACATTGGTAAACACACACGACGGACCACAAAACACATTATCTTCAACCTCCACACCTTCGTAAAGCGACACGTTGTTTTGGATGCGGACACCGTTACCCACTTTTACATTGTTGCCAATGTTCACATTTTGTCCCAAAGAGCAGTTCTTGCCAATTTGGGCTCCTTTTTGCACATGGCAAAAATGCCAAATCTTAGTACCTTCTCCAATTTGAACACCCTCATCAACATACGACGATTCGTGAACAAAAAACTTTTTATCTTCCATTATATTATATTTTTATATCCGTTGGTTTGATCATATTTTCTGGTTTTAACACTCTGTCTAACTGTTCCTTCGTAAGAATACCGTGTTCAAGGACAAGTTCATAAACACCTCGTCCTGTTTCACTTGCTTCTTTTGCAATTTTAGTTGATTCCTTATAACCAATAATAGGATTAAGAATAGTAACTATACCAATACTATTTTCAACCATTTTACGGCAATGTTCAACATTAGCCTCAATGCCTTCTATACATAGTGTTCTCAATGTATCCAAACCATTTGTCAACAAGTGGATTGATTCAAATAAACAATATGCTATCACTGGTTCCATCACATTGAGTTCAAGCTGACCATTATCAGAAGCAAGAGCAATTGTCATATCGTTACCAATGACTTTATAGCACACTTGGTTCATCACTTCAGGAATCACTGGATTCACCTTTCCCGGCATGATTGAAGAACCAGGTTGTCGTTGTGGCAAATTTATTTCATTAAGACCACATCGTGGGCCAGAACTCATAAGCCGAAGATCATTACACATCTTGTTTATTTTGATACAAAGGCGTCGCATTGCTGCACTATATTGTATCATGCAAGATGTCGCACTTGTTGCCTCAATAAGATTGTCTGCTAATGTTATGTTCCATCCTGTTACTTTTCGTAATGCATCTATGCACATAATACTGTAACCTGGTTTGGAACATATTCCGGTTCCAATTGCCGTTGCTCCCATGTTGACCACCAAGAACTCACGAGCTGCCATGTTTAGCATCTTCAACTCACCCCTTAACGAAGCTGCAAAGCCACTAAATGTTTGCCCCAAAGTCATTGGAACTGCATCTTGTAGCTGAGTACGACCCATCTTGATTACATTCTTAAATTCTTCTGCTTTCTTATCAAGAGTACCTATCATTTTCATAAGATGCGGTAAAAACTCTTCATGTTCAAGAAACATTGCTAGATGAATAGAGCATGGATATGCATCGTTGGTTGATTGAGATGCATTAACAATATCATTGGGTGAGCAATATTGATATTCTCCTCGTTCATGACCCATCAATTCAAGTGCACGATTAGCTATGACTTCGTTAGCACACATATTAGTTGAAGTACCAGCTCCTCCCTGAATCATATCTATTGGGAACTGATCGTGATGAAGTCCTTCTATCAATTCATCGCAAGCAGTACAAATAGCTTCGTACTGTTCTTGATTTATCATATCCAACTCATAATTGGCAATGGCAGCGGCTTTTTTTGTGATTGCCATACCTTTTATGAATGTTGGGTAATTAGACATAAGATTGCCACTAATATGGAAATTCTCTATTGCCCTTACAGTCTGAACGCCATAAAGTGCATCCGCTAGTACTTCTTTTGTACCAAGAAGATCGTATTCTTTTCTATAATTATCCATTCAACAACAACCTATCTTAGCCATTTGTATAATAATTCAATAGGATGCACAGCATGGACACCCGTGCCGTCCAATATCTGCTGACGACATGAGGTACCAGGAGCACAAACAATAGTCGGCACTACATTATCTTTGTTAGCCATGGCTTTTCTAACTGCTGGAAAAAGCACCATCTCACCGATAGCTAGTGAGGTTTTGTAATGCTCTTTCTCGTAGCCAAACGAACCAGCCATACCGCAGCAGCTGCTAGGGATTACATTCACTTTGGCTTTCTTCAGCAGACTAAGTGCGGACACAGTCTTATCCACCCCCACCAACGACTTTTGATGACAATGACCATGCAGCCATATTTCAACCGCATCGTCCTTGAAATCAGCGGAAGTGACATTGCCTTTTTCCACCTCCCGCATGATAAACTCGTCGAATAACAATGCGTTTTTACCCAGCTGCTTGGCATCTTTGCGCATTTCAAATGGAACCAAATCGGGATACTCGTCTCTGAAGCTAAGTATGCATGAAGGCTCAATCCCAACAAGAGGTGTGTTATCTGAAACCTTGTCTTTCAGCAAATTTACATTTTTCACAGCGGACTTCTTGGCCAACCTCAAACAGCCTTTAGATATGGCTGCTCTTCCACTTTCAACATGCCTGGGTATTTCAATATCATATCCCAACTTTAACAGCAGTTTGGCAAAAATTAGACCCAGTTCAGCCTCTTGGAAATTGGTAAACTCATCGGCAAAGAGATAAACCTTGCCTTTGGTGGCTGGTTTGTTATGTTTCCTTTTCTCCAGTACGACTGCCCTACGCATAGTAACACGACTCAACGTTGGAATATCGCGTTCGGCAGAAAACTTAACTATGTGTTTGATGATATTGGATGAGAATTTCCATGAGGCGATCAGATTGTAAATTGGCCACACATAATGACCAAACTTCTCCACCATGGACATACGTGCCACGGCAAAAGACCGCAACGGGGTGCCTTCCTTGTCGTAAATCTGCTGTAACACTTCGGCACGAATGCGTGTCATATCCACATTCGAAGGACATTCAGCTTTGCAGCCCTTGCAAGCCAAGCAAGAATAGAGTACCTCTTCCAGCTCGTGGCGGGTCAATGTTTCACCATCAATGCCATTGGTCAACACCTCACGAAGGATGTTGGCACGGGCACGTGTGGTCATCAGCTCGTCTTTCGATTCCTTGAAAGCCGGACACATCATGCCGCCTATCAGGTTCGACTTGCGACAATCGCCTGCCCCATTGCACTGCTCGATGGAACACATCAAAGCATGGCATTGCGACTTTACCCCACTGGCACCTTCCACCTTACATTCATCGAAATCGGCACGCCAGTTGAAATAGGTCTTGTCGTTTTTCAATTGCTTCTCCAAGGCATAACCCTGCCCCACTTCGAAACGCAGGAAGGCATCCATCTGAGGAGTATCCACAATCTTGCCCGTATTGAAGACACCGTCTGCATCCCAACACTGTTTCACCCCGCGCATCATCTGGTAACATTCCTCCCCATACATCAAAGGGATAAACTCGCCACGTAGGCGACCATCACCATGCTCACCACTCAAACTACCTTTGTGCTTCTTGCAAAGTTTGGCCGTTTCTTCAGCTACACTTCTAAACAAGGCTTTGCCCTCGGACGTTTTGATGTTGATAATCGGACGAAGATGTAACTCACCTGTGCTAATATGTCCGTAATACACGCAACTTAACCCCAAGCGTTCGAGCATCTTGGCAAACTCCTTCAAATAGTCAGGCAAACGTTCCGGAGCCACAGCCGTATCTTCAATCACACCAATAGGTTTGGCATCGCCTTTCATACCGCTCAACACACCCAAACCAGCTTTGCGCAACGCCCAAACCCTTTCCACATCTCCACCATACACACGTGTGCAGGTAGTTGCCAAGCCGCTTTCCTGAAATTCCTTCTCCAAGGCATCGGCATTGGCATCCATATCGTTGCCATTGAACTCGGAAATAAGCAAAGCCGCAGGATCACCCTCCACAAAGAAGCGGTTTTTCTCAGCCGCTGTATTACCCTTGCTCAGTTCCAAAATCTTGCCATCCATCAACTCAATGGCCACTGGATGGTGCTTCAAAGCAACAAGGTTGGCCATATAGCTATCCTCCAACGATTGGCAGTGTGCGCATAGCACCATGTGGTTTGTTGGTGGCAATGGATCGAGCGACACCTTAATCTCGGTGATGAAGCACAATGTACCTTCAGAGCCGCAAATCAGCTTGCAAAGATCGATATCATCCTCAATGGCTTCATCAATGGCATAACCGCAACTACGGCGGCGAAGCGATTTGTCTGGGAAGTTCTCCTCAATCAAAGCACGTTTCGCTGGATCATTTTTCCAGGATTCCAATTGGGCATAAATCTTTTTTTCCAGTTCACCCTCTCCACGTTTATCTGTATCGAAATAGGACCCGTCGGCCAGATAGCCTTTCAGTTGCAAGACATGATGGCGAGTGGAACCATACACCAGCGAGTGGGTGCCACAAGAGTTGTTGCCCACCATGCCACCAATGCAGCAGCGGTTGCTGGTGGATGTTTCAGGGCTAAATAATAGGCCGTACGGCTTCAACGCCAAATTCAGCTCATCACGCACCACACCTGGTTGCACCCTAGCCCAACGCTCCTCGGCATTGATTTCAAGAATTTGGTTGAGATGCTTACTGACATCTACAACGATGCCCTTGCCCACCACCTGACCGGCAATAGACGTACCACCCGCCCGAGGAATCAGGCAGGTGTGCTCATTGCGAGCCAAGCGTATCAACTCTATGATGTCGGCATCATTCTCAGGATATGCCACCCCAAGCGGCATTTCCCGATAAGCACTGGCATCGGTTGAGTAAGCAATGCGATGAATATGGTCAGTAAAGTAGAGCATATATTATAAGAACAATCTTACCACTTCGAAAGCCTCTGCATATTCGCAACCCACTTGCACACCACGTGAACGAGCCAGAGAACGTATGAAGTCGTCTGACAGGTAATCGCGTCTACCTTGTGAGTGATATTCCTTCAAAGCGCGAATCTTGGTTTGGATATTCTCCTCTTCCAACTTCACAAAGCATTGGGTATTGAACGTTAGGTTGTTCCATATAAGTTCATACCCGAGAACTGTTGTGTTCTTAAATGCACGAAGCCCCTCTTGAGCAATAGTAGTATGATCTTGATGAATATCATGTAAACTTGGCATAAACACCAAATCAAAATGATTTGCTCTTCGGATTTTAATCAAATCCTCCAAAATCTCTTGACGAGCATAATTCAGTTTGCGAACCTGATAACTATATATAATCAGATTCTCAGGCTTGATCCCTAACACGGCAGTAGCATTTTTCACTTCTGTCTTAAGGATATCTTTAGGGAATCCTTCTGGAACAGATTCCTCTGCTGTAGAGAATGCTATATAGGTTACCTTTTTACCTTTTGAAGTTAGGTAGTTGATTGTACCACCCAAACCCAACTCACCATCGTCGGTATGAGGGGCTAGTACTAGAATATCATTAAAATTCTCTATCATAATAATTTATTTTTTCTCTAATTTATGAGCAGGATTACCCACCATCACGGCATTATCATCCACATTTTTCAACACTACAGCACCTAAACCAATCGTCACATTACTTCCGATTGTAATTTGCTGCATAAAACAGGTATTAGGAGCCACCCATGTTTTTTCACCCACTGTCACTCCACCAGAGAAAATGGCTCCAGCCGTGATCAGCGAACCATATTTGATTACATCATTATGTGCAATATGCACCAAATTATCAGTTTTTACATAATCTTCCATAATGGTAGCGCCAAGAGTTGCACGATCTACGGTATTGTTAGCACCAATGGAAACATAGTTGCCGATCAAAACTTTCCCAAGATGAGGGAATCTGATTGGATCACCATTCTCATTTCTTTCAAAACCGAAACCAGACTGTCCAATAACAGTTCCTGACTTAATTTCGCAATCGTGACCAATTGAAACAATATTATCAATAACCACATTCGGATGAATGATTGTATTGTCGCCAATTACAACTTGAGGACCCACATAACAATTTGCTCCAATTGTAACATTTTTACCTAAAACAGCCCCTTCTTTAATAACCGCCGTTGGATCTATTTTACCGTTATCAGGATTAACTGGTTCAAAGAAATCAGTTAAAACCTTAATATAATCCAATCGCGGATTCTTTGACAGAACATGTGGGCATATTAATCTACCTTGATAGTCTTTAGTCACTATGGCAAAGATGTCCGCATGGGCATTTAACTGGTCCACAAAACTGTCATTGTATTTTTTTGCAAACACAACGGTGTTGGGTTGGATGTTGGAAAGTTGTGAAAACGAATGAATCGACACATCGTTGCCAACCAACTCAAGATTTAAATGCGAAGCAATTCCCGAACTTTTTAAGCTATTACTCATGACTCTAATAATTTAATTACGGCAGTACCATCAATGGCTATTTCTCCTTTTTCGTTCTTACAAATAGTTTCCAAGGTGATAATCGGTTTATCTTCTCTGATATGTGTTATTGTACATGTTGCAGTCACCAACTCATTATGATAAATAGGCTTGCGAAAATTAAGATTTTGATTCAAATAAATGGCACCTGGACCTGGCATTATTGAACCTATAATACCTGAAAATAAGGATGCTGTTAGGTATCCATATACAATTCTATCACCAAATATGCTGTTTTTGGCATATTCTTCATTCAAATGCACTGGATTATTATCCATACTCAACTGAGAAAACGCCTTAACATCGTCAAGCACAAATCTCTTGCTTAATGATGCATTCTGTCCCACATAAAAATCAGAAATCTTCATAGTTTCATCTGTAATTATTACACTATAATGATTGAATAAACTTTTGAGAAAGCAAATCCCAGGTCAAATTATTTAACGCATATTCTTTACCTTTGAGGCCCATCTCTTCTTTTTCTTTTGATGTCAAATCAACAATTGACAATATTGCTTGAGCAATCTTTGTCGGATTTTCCGCTTCAACCTGTTTACCACAACCAACTTTACTCACAACAGAGCCTGGCTCATCAATTGCTTGTATAATTGGTTTACCAGACAACATATAGTCTGTCATTTTGTTAGCACATGTACCATATTTATGCAGTATTGAATGATAACCACCGTAATAAGCAATATCAAAATGAGGAATAATTGATGGCACTACACTTTTGGGAACTGCTGAAAGGAATGTCACATTATCAAGATTATTATCGTTAACATAATTTTTTAAGTTTGTTTCTTCCTGACCTTTACCAACAAGTACAAATTGAATATCTTTTCGATTCTTTAATTCATTAGCTGTTTGAACAAATGTCATTAAAGCACCTGATGGTGATAAACTACCAGCGAAGCCAACAATTGTTTTTCCTTTTAATTTAGCAAACACTTTTGAATGTTCTGCAGGTATTTCCTGATGGAAAGCATCTTCAGTCCACTCTACAGGGTTATAGCCATTAGGAACGCATACAAATTTACCTTCTTTCAATCCATGTTCCTTACAATGTTCTTCAGCATTCCATAATAATGACACCACCTTGTCGGCATGTTTATAGGCATAGTTCTCTCCCCGTTGCATAACCATTATAAATGGATGGTATTTGGAATAACCGCCAATTAGCATAGGAGAAAGAGGCCAAATATCATGCAATTCATAAACATATTTTGCTTTCGCTACCTTAGCGATTTTATGAGCAGGTATATTATCTAATGTGTAAGTTGAGGATGCAATAACAACATCCGGTTTGTATAATTCAGCTAACTTTTTAACATTCTTCCTCAATTTCCATACAAAAGACATAATATTCTTAATGCGGGCAACTGACCCACCATACTCAGGAGTCTTTAACCATACGTATTTGATTCCATCAACGATTTCCTCCTGGAAATTCTTTTTTACATTGGGCTGATGCTGACGGAGATGCCCATAAGACGCTCCAATAATAGTCACATTATGACCTTGTTTCACCCATTCACGAGAAAGATAATACGGGCGATATTCCATGCCATAATATGGACTGCCTGTATAATGTTCAATATAAAGAATATTCATTTATTGTGCTTTAAAATAGCCTTCGATTGCACTAATTATTACATCTTGCATACTCCAAGTCATTTCTGTATGAATTGGCAATGACAAAACTGAATATGCACATGCTTTAGCATTATCCAAAGATTCACCCGCACGAGTAATCGGCATAAACGCTTCTTGTTCTTGCAATGGTAGTGGATAGTAGATCATACTTGGGATGCCTTGCTCAGCAAGGAATGCCTTCAATTCATCACGCTTGTTGTTCTTAATCTTCAGCGTATATTGATGATAAACGTGGGTGCTGTTGGGCAACTGTTTAGGAGTGATGAAGAACTTTTCTTCTGGGTCGAAAGTCTTCAATTGCTTGGTGTAGTAAGCCGCGGCTAAATAACGGGAGTTGCAATACTCATCCAAATGTTTCAGTTTCACATCCAATACTGCCGCTTGGATGGAATCCAAACGCGAGTTGCAACCAATCACAGCATGATAGTATTTCACACGCTGACCATGGTTGGCAATCATAGCAATGCGTTCAGCCAACTTATCATCGTTGGTGAAGATAGCGCCACCATCGCCATAGCAACCCAGGTTCTTAGAGGGGAAAAAAGAGGTGCAACCAATGGTACCCATAGTGCCAGTCTTGGCCTTGTGGCCATCACTGAAGGTGTATTCAGCACCAATAGCCTGAGCATTGTCCTCAATCACATAAAGATTGTGTTCCTTGGCAAAATCAAGGATAGGCTCCATATCACAGCTCTGACCAAAGAGGTGGACAGGAATAATAGCTTTTGTCTTTGGTGAAAGGGCTTTCTTGATATTATCGACCGTCACATTAAAGGTATTGTAGTCCACATCCACCATCACAGGGGTTAAACCCAACAAGCCAATCACCTCGGCTGAAGCTACGTAAGTAAATGCAGGAACAATCACCTCGTCGCCTGGTTTCAACTCCAATGCCATCAAAGCAATCTGAAGAGCATCTGTTCCGTTGGCACAAGTGGTGACGTGACACCCACCTAAGTATTCGCTTAGATGCTGAGCAAACTGTTTCACGATTGGGCCGTTGATGAAAGCGGTATTATCAATGACGTTTTGGATGCCGGCATCCACCTCGTCTTTTATCTTAAGGTACTGACCTTTTAGGTCAACCATCTGTATCTTCATAACTCTCAATTATCAATTGTCAACTATCAATTAATACTTCATATCGTCCCAACCGAAAGGATGACGAGCCAACGGCATCTTTGCCAACGGATGGTAATCACCTACCAAGCCAATAGGCGTGGAATGACGAATATCACTCACGATCTGGATGCAGTTGCGAGCCTCACTGATGCGGAAACCGCGGCCAGCCAAAATTTCCTGATAACTCTTAGTGTGGAGCTCGGTGAAGCCTTGGCTGAACTCAAATTCATCACCATCAATCATAATAGTGCGATAGGTTTTCTTTTCACCCTGAACGGCATTCTCAGGAAGGCAAGCTGCATTGATGCTGAGGAAATAACGCACACGGGCTTGCTTCAGTTCAAGATAACCCGCCACACGGTCGTGACTCATTACGTGAACAATATTCTTTTGCACCGGACCGAATATCCACTGTAGCATATCGTAGAAATGCACACCGATGTTGGTGGCCACACCTCCGCTCTTGTGCACATCGCCCTTCCAAGAAGAGTAATACCATTTGCCGCGAGAGGTGATGTAGGTCAAATCAACATCATACACCTTGTCTTTCGAACCTTCGTCAACTTTCTTCTTCAATGCCACGATGCTATCGTGCAAACGAAGTTGCAGAATGGTATAAGCCTTATGGCCTGTTTCTTTTTCAACCTCAATTAGATTGTCGATATTATATGGATTGAGCACCAAAGGTTTCTCACAAATCACATCGCAACCCAAGCGCAAGCCATAACGAATAAATGCATCATGGGTATAATTCGGTGTGCAGATTGACATCCATTGGAGTGGATTGTTGGAGTGTTGCTGCTTGGAGCAGAAACGGTCGAATTGCTCCTGCTCGGTAAAGAAAGAGCAATCGGGGAACGAACTATCCAAACGACCAACGCTATCAAATTTGTCGTAAGCGGCAATCAAATCGTTGCCTGTATCGGCAATAGCCTTCAAATGCCGGGGTGCAATATATCCGGCAGCACCAATTAATGCAAAGTTTGCCATATATGTGTATTTTTATCTATTACTATTTTTTCTATTATCATTGCTTGCATTGCAATTGCCATCTCTTCATGATTTCCGACTGGCACAATCCATTTGGCTGGCAATAGTATTCTAACTGTTGGCGAACAATCAGTTGATATCACAGGTGTACCCAAAAACAATGCTTCACGCAACACATTGGGCGAAGCTTCCGATTTAGATGAAATAACTAAACAATCAGCATTCTTCATCCATCGATATGGATTTTCATCGTTGATAACAAGCGTAAGGTCTGTATTTGGATATTGTTTGTGAACCTGTTCAAAAGCCGTTTTCAACGTTGTAAGATCTTTTATCGGATCTTCTCTCCCAACCCAAATGAAATGGAAACATCCATTATCCTTGAAAGGATTGGGCATCATGGCTTTTTGTTGTATTTCTTCCTCGTCTATTGGGTTTTCAATAATTAAAACTCGTCCAGGTTTTACTCCTTTTATGTTTTTTAATTCATTGCCCATTTCTTCTGTTTGGGCAATAAGGCAATCCGCAAGCGGATAAGTCTCTTCAATTCGTCTTCTACGCTCTTCGGATATGTCGGTAAATTTGTAATCCGATCGGATTACAACGGTCAAACCATTGGCTTTCCCAATCTTAATAACCTCAGGATTTATCCTAATAAAGCTTGAAAAAAGGATATCGGGATTATCAGACTCTATTGCTGATTCAACCCCCACCTTAACATTCTCACCCAGTTTGGCAAAAGCCACCTCATATTTTTTCTTGGCGGCTTTTGCCAATGTGCGGGTAACTCTGGTAGCACCAGTAAATTCGTCAATTTCGAAGAATAGAATCTTCTTCATTGATTATAGACGGCCGTCAACAATTTCTCTTGGGAGTATGCATTTCACATCAAAGATGACGTGATTCTTTTCAAGCAAGTTATCCCAATCCACATCGTTATCGCGGAACTGCTTGTGAGCTACAGCCACAATAGCTGCATCAAACTTACCCTTAGGCATTTCACTCACGATGTCAATGCCATACTCATGCTTAACAGCAGCAGGATTAGCCCAAGGATCGTAAACAGTAACATTGACATTATACTCTTGCAACGCATGATAGATATCAACCACACGGGTATTTCGAACATCCGGACAATTTTCTTTAAAAGTGAAGCCCATCACAAGAATGTTGGAGTGAAGCACCTGAATACCCTTCTTCAGCATGTGCTTGATGGTTTGGTCAACCACGTATGCCCCCATACCATCGTTCATGCGACGACCAGCAAGGATAATTTCAGGATTGTAACCTAAACGCTGTGCGCATTGAGCTAAATAATACGGGTCAACCGAAATGCAATGACCACCCACCAAACCAGGATTCATCTTAATAAAGTTCCACTTGGTGCCGGCAGCTTCGATCACATCGGTAGTGTCAATGCCCATCAAAGTAAAGATTTTTGAAAGCTCGTTGAAGAATGCAATCATAATATCACGCTCAGAGTTTTCGATCACCTTGGCTGCCTCTGCAACCTTCATTGATGGAGCCTTGTGAGTACCATTTTTTAATACTGAGCTGTACACATTGTCAACTATGTCTGCCACCTCAGGTGTTGAGCCCGAAGTAATCTTCTTAATCAATTCCACAGTATGAACCTTGTCACCTGGATTGATACGCTCTGGGCTGTAACCCGCGAAGAAATCCACATTGAATTTCAAGCCAGAAACACGCTCAACGACTGGAATACACTCGTCCTCGGTTACGCCAGGATATACGGTGGATTCATATACCACAATGTCACCTTTGCTGATGACTTTACCCACAGTTTCGCTGGCACCCCAAAGAGGTTTCAAGTCAGGAGCCTTGTTTTCATCAACTGGAGTAGGAACCGCAACCACATAGAAGTTGCAATCGCGAATCTTCTCCAAATCTGTTGTACAAATGAATCCATGGTTTTTAATGGCATCCTGAAGAAGTTCATCAGCAACTTCCAACGTTGCATCATGACCAGTCATTAATGCGTCCACACGTTTTTGATTCATGTCGAAACCTACGGTTTCATACTTAGTTGAGAAAAGGCGCGCTAAAGGCAATCCTACGTAACCAAGTCCGATTACTGCAATTTTAATGTCTTTCATAAGATTTATAAATTATCAATTTTAATCCTTTCGACAAACTCAGCATTATCATCAATAGCATAATGCTTATCTATGGTTTTTATGTTAGCTATTTTCTTATTTATGCTTTCCAAAGTTAGATTTTTTATAAATGAAATCACCTCTTGATTGTCGAGTGCATTTATTACATATCCAACACCTAATTTCTCTACTTTATCTCCAAGGAAACAATTTGAAGATACTATTATTGGTGTATCATAATAAATAGCCTCATACAATTTGTTAGGTTCTGCATATTTAACATTTTCATATTGAATATCGTATGTCGATAACAACATGTCGAATTGAGAATATACATAAGGTAATTCTTCTGGGTTCTTAAATCTACCATGAAACACACAATTGCCATATTTCTTTAGGCCATTGAAAAGATCTTCATTCTCTTTCTCAGTTGCCGAACCAAAAAAATGAAATGTATTATTAGGAAAATTGGAAAGAAATACTTTAGCAAAATTATAAACAGACTGGAAACGGAAAGAACCGACAAATGCTATTCTAAGATGATTTATATCAACCTGCTTTGAGATTGGTGGGTAATCTAGAACAGCTTTTTTAAGTCTATTGGGTATAATGCTTATGTTTTTAGGCCAAACGTTTCCAAAATGAAAATTCGCAAAACCATCTGATGTAAATACGGTTTTTTCTGAGTTTTTTACCAAATACCGGTCTAATCGAGTAAATAGCTTACGAATAAGGCCATTGCCAAAATAAGTATAAATTAAATCTTCCTCTTCATATATATATGGTTTTCTTGTTTGAAATCTGAATAACCCTGCTACATCTAATCCAAATAAATAAAATAAAACATCACTATTTTTGTATTTGCGAATAAGCGTCTTAATCCCGCTATAAATAATCGGGATGCGTTTTTTGTAACTAATTGAGTTATCATATGTTCCTATTATATCGACATGAACATTATCTGATTTAATATTAGATATATCATGACGTTGGAATCCATACGCTTCTACTGTTATGCCATGATTTTGGAATTCCTCAATTCTTTTTATAGCATTTTGATTATTCGAATAACTTAATATAAAAACAACTTTCTTCATAATTTGAACTATGAACTTTGTATAATCAATGTTTGTACTCTTTAACAAGTTTATAATATAACTCGCCTAGTTTTGCTGCTTCTGTTGCAATATCATAACCCTTTTCCTTAAAAACATCCAAAACATCGTCGTCCGATTTTCTATCAACTCTAAAATTTATTGCGCATTCAGCCCATTCTTTAGGAGTAGTGTTCAAAGACAAAAACACCAACGCTCCCATTCCTAAATCCACCTCATTTGTAACAGTATCAGAAACCAAAGTTGGTATTTGGATGGCTTGTGTTTCTAATAATGATATCGGCAAACCCTCCCACCGCGATGGAAACAAGCAACAATCTGATACTTCATATAGTTGAGGAACATCCCTTCTTGAGCCCAGGATTCTAACTTTATTCTCTAAATTATATTGATGTATCTTTGATATCATTTCTTTTTCTGTATCATCTACATCAGATGGCCCCGCAATAATCAAAATTGAATTACTCTCTTTTTCAACTATTTCTTTGAATATATCTATCACAAATGTTTGATTCTTTTGAGCACAGATTCGATTGATATTAACATACACCCTTTCATTGGTTATTTTCAACTCCTGTTTTAATCCATCCAAATTATCGTTAAGGAAAAATTTAGAAGCATCAATTCCGTTGTTAATGACAAGAAATCCGCTATTCTTTCCATACATTGTTTCTCCTGCCAGATTTCCACATGCTAATATAAGCGTACTTTCTTTTTTTATAATATAACGTCGCAAGTAAGAATACGCCTTTTGTACAAACGAACCATAAAAATGCTTGGTATTATGAGAATGAGATAATCTAACCGGAACACCAGCTCTATAAGCTGCGAGAAGAACCCAAGCATTGATTAAATTACAATGCGAGTGAACTATATCGTATTTCCCTTTTTTGATAAACTTCGTCCATTTCTTCACCAATTTAACCAATCTAAGAGTGGAGTAATCATCGTTGGCGAAATACATATTACCGCCCAACTCCTCTATATCGCGTTGTCGAGGAGAGCTATCCGTACATATAATATAAAAATCAAACTGAAATATTTGACGATCAATATGTTTATAATAATTGATCAAAAAAGACTCTACACCACCGTAACCGAATGATTCAACAACTTGTAATACTTTTATTTTTTGCATTGTCTCAATTTTCAATTAATGATATATACTTACTTACGAATTCTTCTTTATCAAACAAACTCAATGCTATTTGGCGACTCTTCTCTCCCATCAACAGACGTTCATCTTCAGACAAGGTCACAAAATCTAAAATTGCCTTCTCTATACTTTCCACACTATTAGGATCAAATAAATAGCCATTTTCCTTATCGTGAACCATAATATGGTTATCACTAACATCACTCGCCAAAACAGGCAGTCCACAACTAATTGCCTCTGCTATAGAATTCGAAAAGCCTTCGTGAAGAGACGGCAAACATAAAGCATCGGCATTATACAGAACCTCACGTACATCTTTGATATGATTATGCAGATAAAATATATCTTGTAAACAGTTATCCTGGATAAATTCTTTGAGCCATAGATAATGCTTATTATACTCATCCTCCTCAAGAAAATTACCATACCAGTTCACACATACCTTTTTTGTTTTATCTGATAGTTGTTTCATTACCTCTGCAAATACCTTATAATTCTTTTGTGGGCTAAAACGAGCAAGTGTAACCAAATTTATTACTTCGTGTGTTTTTCTTTGTTTTGGAACATAAAAACCTGTGTCGGTATAATTGTTTATAGTAATAATTTTATCACTCCACTCTGGACGAATAGTCAATAGATAATCTCTTTGTGAATAACTATTAGGGACTATGTAATCTGCTCTCTTATAAAGAACTTTCATCAACAACCGTTCAAACTTAGATGGGTGACCATAAGTTAAATTTCTTTCGCCGCAAATCACTTTAACTTTTTTACGAAAGAAAAACGCAGGAATCGTAAAACAATTTTCTCTTTGTTCAAAACTTATAACAACATCTGTTTTTTTTCTTAGAAAATAAAAGAAATGTATTAACAAACGTTCAATTATAAACCTACCATTAGAAACATGGTCTCTTTTTACACCAGAAGGTAATGTATAGTGATCAGGAATATTGCCACGAGTTAAAAGAGTAACATCATAACCTTTTTCTACTAATAGCGTAATAAGCTCAACCATTTGATGTTCAGCCCCACCACTATTTAATGTTGCTACATAACAAAGAATTCTTTTCATTTTTTCTTACTTTAATTTTTGTAATAGAAGGTGTTGCTTCTCCCAAAAAGAAACCTATACCTATTCCAGCAACGAATCCCATTTCACTATATGACATTGAAATAATAGACCTAATAAAGTAAATAATAAAAAATAATAACAATATTCTGAAAGACATCTGACTGCCTTTAGATTTCACGATATCTACAATAAATGATATCCAAAATATAGCATATAATATCACACCAAATAGTCCTTCATCAACTGCTATTTCAAGCCAATCGCTATGCGCATAATTAGTGGTTACGTTCAATGTGTACCAAGCTCCTCCGCCCCACCATAACTGTTCTTTGCTCACCATACTTAGATGCAAAAAAAGTTGCTCATAAATAATATCTCGCCCGCTAGTATATCCATCCTTAGTAAGCTCAACACGTTCTTGAGCAAAAGAATTATTTGATATAAAATAATTAATACCCAAATAACCTATAGCGAGTAAACCAAATATAATTATAAAAGATTTTAGCCAACTACTCTTGTTATGCTTGCCTAAATTAAACAAAACCAATAATAATGACAAAATGGCAGCAATTAAAATGGCTCCCCTTTTCATGCTTATTACAATCAGAGCATTCAAAACAATAAAATAAAAATAATAGATACGTGGTTTATTTTTTATTACGACAAGAAGTGGTAATAAAGCAACACATGCATAACTCACATTATTAGTAAACTCTTCTATTGAACCATGTCCTGGAGAATGACTATAAATTATTCTTGCTGCTACATAATTAAATATTACTATCCAAAATAAGACCTTAATAATGTTTTCTAATTTGTTATACGAAATCAATTTTTTCTTTGAAAACGAATAAAATGCATAAATGGGTAAAAGAGATGTATAACAACTAATAATAAATGTTGCATTACTAACTCTCTGACCAGTACCTTCTGCAATTAAGATCTCCCCACTAAACCATAATTTCAACCCATAAACAGTAAACAACAACAATAACAAATTTGTTGATTTTAGAAAAATCGGTAATTTATATGTCACATTGGAATATAACCAATAATAAATAGATATTCCCAAGAATGAAAAACTTACAAGTAATCTAAACACATATAAGTCTGGTAAAAGAGTATCTTGCAATAAAACAATATAACCTAAAACTAAATATATATTGCTTATTGATTTGTGAAAAGAATCGTCCATTATTTAATCTTCTATTAAAAAAACCAAGCATAATTAACTCTTCAAATCTTTATTATGGTAGAGTTATCATCTGGCCAAATATTAAATCATATTCTATCGGTTCGAATCCACCCATCCCGGTAGTTGGGAAGAATGTAATTTCTCCAAAAAAAACTTTATCACGCACTTCATAAAAATCTATACGACTGAAAGCTTTGTCTTTTGAAAGTTTCTTGGCAAAATCCCACATTTTATTCAAATTCTTAGGTTTATCAGGCATTAAATTTGCAAAAGGATAATCCTTAGGTTCATGAAACGGTTGGTGATTCCATTTTTGGTCAAAAAAATCTATGCACATTTGCTTACCTCGTCCACTAATAACTTGACAAAATTTTGGTTCACCATTAAAACAAAAGAATTTGTAATCTAACAAATCAGGTTCAGCTATAAGCAGAGACCCATCGTTTAACTGTCTAATAATTACCCCCCCCCCGTTTCTCACCTGGCAATGTCATCATATCACCAAAGATTTTATCCCATTCTTCTGGCTGATATGGTAACATTCCACTAAAAGAAAAGAAAGTCATCTCACCAAACAAAATACCATCCTCTATCTCATAAAAATCAATACGAACATGAGGTATCCCTTTTGATAATTGTTCAGCTGCACGTTTCATCATGTCAAAATGCTTTGGCTTTTCTGGTGTAACTTTTGCATTTTCATGACTCTGACGAATTTTCAGGTGATTAAATTCCGCATCAAAGAAGTCTATTTTTAAATTTTCAGTTTGTCTATCAGATGCCACATACAAACCTTTAACTACTCCATCGAAACAAAAGAATTTGTAATCGGGTAAATCTTTCAGACCTGGCATGGGATCTATATATTGCTCTGCAATAATACGACGAGGAACATTTTTGTATGGCCATTCTCGGCTGTATAAATAATAATCATTTTGCAAAGCCTTTTTTAACTTTGCAACAGCTTCTTTTTTATTTAATCTATTTTTATCTCGACAGATAACCAAACCGCCACTATCATGTGTACATTTCAGTACAAACTGATTGGGGAGACTTTCCCAATCAATATCTTCAGGCTTATCCCAGACCCCTATAGTTGGAATAATATATTTGTTTCCAATGATTTTTGCAACATAGTCTTTAACTGCATATTTATCAACCATTGTTGTGTATTCCGGTCGACGATCGTAAAGTTTCAACCACTGTAGTTTTTCACTAAAAGTTTGAGGATTATTAATGTTTAATTTATAACCCATTTTTTCCCTAAAAATTAATTCTAAATATAATTTATCTGGAAAAAGAGCTGGGCATATCTTAGCAAAACCAGCAAAAATGGACGATGGATTCTTAATATAATAATTAATTGGTTTCATGTTTTAGAAACACTATTCTTTATTCTTTATAACTTTAGCAGGAATGCCTCCCACGATGCAATTATCTGGAATATCCTTTGTGACCACTGCATTGGGTGCAACAAAAACATTACTACCAATAGTCACACTACCGAAAGCTTTAGCTCCTGGACCAAATGCAACATGGTCGCCTATAATTGGTCTATTTTCTTGGGCATCTTTATTGCCTAATACAACACCACAATTAAATCCGCAATAATTACCAACTTTGTTAACATTCAACAAAATACCCCCCCCGTTAAATGTATTAGTCTCAGGCCATAACCACATGTATTTGGTGTAATTTGAATCATATATTTACGACCCAGTCGAGAAAGTTTTACATAATAACACCAATATGTGAATTTATGAAATAATGATTCATTATAATTATTTAAATGAAATTCACATTTTCGCATACATCTAATATACCTAAACGCCCACGCATTTTCAAGACCTAATATTGAATTTATAAGATAGTTTAGGTACGGATAACAACCATTTCTCTTGCCATCCTCTTTAATATAATATCTTAAATCTTTCTTTGTTTTTATCATCAGGTTGGGAATAAATATCTATTATTATGATTTCAAAATGCTTTTAAAACAAACAGTATTTAGTCCTTCTAAAAATTAAATAAATAATATTCATAAATGTATTATATTTAACAAAACTATATAAAGTTAAATATTCCTGCAATTTATACTCGTTTATATAATGCTTTAATCTGGCATCTTTATCATAACCTTCTGCATATAAAAAAGATAACACTTTTGTAATACATTTCTTCAGATCTTTTCTTAATCTTGGATACTTTGATACTACATCTAGCCTCATTTTATTTGCAATACAAATACTTTTAATAGCATTTTCTCCTAGGCGGACTTGACTTGATGATGCGGTATTCTGCATATAATAATATACAGAATTGTCTATTTGAACAATAGAATCACAATTATTAACAATTTGATAAAAAAGGCAACCATCTTCACCATTAGTAAAATTTTCATAGGTTATATAATTGTATTCTGTTAACAATGTTCGTTTAAAAAGTTTGCTACATAAATTATGACGTAATTCTCCTCGAAGTAATGATTTGAATGCACTTTCTTTATCATTCCCATATTTAAGCGTACTAAACAAAACTTTGTGATTTCCATTCAAATCAATATATTCAAGATTACCAGACAATACATCAGCACCTGTCTTTAACGCTTCTTTGTATAGTATATCTAAAGCGTTCTGTGGTAAATAATCATCACTATCACAAAAAGTAATATAGTCACCTTTTGCTTGAGAATAACCCGTTTTTCTAGCCCACATCAATCCTTTATTCGAACTATGAGTAAATATTTTTATACGATTGTCTTTTTCAGCCATATCACGCACATAGCACATAGAATTATCCGGACTACAGTCGTCTACAACAATAATTTCAATGTCTTTAAGAGTTTGTTCTATAATAGAATTCAAGCATCTGACAATGTATTGTTCGACATTATATACTGGTATAACAACACTAACACTCGGCATATTAACAGATTGTGGGTTTATGATTTTTTTATATATGATTTTAACAATTCACGCTCGTCATTAGTAAAAAGGATAAAATATAGCAATGACAATATTAATATCAAATCCAAAGACAAAATAAAAATAAATCTAATCCAAAAATTATTCATTAAAAAAATGTGAATCAACAACTGTGGTATAGTTGCACACAATGCGACTAAAAAACAGCGAAAAAGCACTTTTCTTAAATAATAATTAAGGTTAATATCAAACAATCTATTCATTTCTATGATACACACCGTTTGATTTATAATAGAAAAAACAATAGTTATTATAAATACAGAAACGGCACTAGCACCCAATTCTAAGAATAACCAAGCCACTGGAATTATTAAGATGTTGACAATTGAATTTGCTATTTGATACCTTTTTATCTTACCATTAGCAAAAGCCACTTGTCCTATTATGGGATTAATTGTACATATCAGAGTATTGATTAATACGAGAGTGGTAAATATATTCGTCTGAGGAGGAACAGCTTCGCCTAACCATAATTTTAGGATATTGTCAATTTCTAATATCAAAGGAATAATAAGAAAAAGTACCAAAGAAAAACATATTTTTGTTTCCGTATAAAACAACTTTTTCACTCTACTCGCATCACCTCTAGCATAAGATTCAACCACTTGAGGTCTGAATGCAGTTGTAATACTAGAAGTAAAACTCGTTGTGGCTGCATTAACTTGGAACGCCACACCTCTTGCTGCATTTACCACTGTTCCAAAAAAAGAGTTTAGTAATAAATTTAGACCCTGGCCGTTTATCATAAAAGCAAACGTCCCCAAGAGATTCCAACCTGAAAATGACAACAACTTATTTACAATAGTTTTATCTATTTTTTTTGACAAATGCAAACCCTGTAATTTTAATTTTGAATAGAATATATATATTAATAAATCAACAACAGAGATCGTCATCAGTAATATCGAATATAGTATCAACTTATCATTAGTACTATATTGTAATAAAATAGCAATAATCAGTTTAAAAATTGTGTCGAAAATACTAACAAAAGAATACACCCCCATTTTTTCATACGCCATTACTGCACCTAAATATGGAGATTGCATTATTATAGTAATAAGTGACACAACGGCAGTTTGAAATACAACATTAGCTGCAAACAATCTATTATTATCTACATTTAATACACAATTAATATACCAAATACCAAATGTTTCCAGTAAGAGTAAAGTAATAACACAAACTATCGCATGAATCCAAAAACCTGTAGAATATATATTTTGAATTCCATTGCTTTGATTCTGACCTAATTCATAATTATAAAATCTCTGCATACTGGCAGATAGCGTTGCACTTAAAAAACCGAACAATGAAACAAACCCAGATACCACACTAAAAATACCATAATCAGATATGCCTAAACAATTAAGAACCACCCTCGAAGTATAAAGTGAAACGATCAGAACCACAAACATTCTTATATACAAGAATAGTGTATTCTTAGCAATCCTTTTATTATTTGGCGAAACACTTTGATTCATATATTCAAGGATAAAACTTGTCAAATAATGATTTACTCTTCCTTTAGAAGATATATTAATTGGCAAATAGAATCTATTGTTTTTTATATACTTCTTTAATAACAATATTATATGACAATATAACCATCTGGGTTATTTTTCTGCCAGTTCCAGCTATCTCGCACCATATTGTCGATATCATACTTGGCTTCCCAGCCTAATTCTGCCTTTGCTTTGGCAGGATTGCAATAGCAAGTGGCAATGTCACCGGCTCGACGAAGTTTAATACTATAAGGCACATCAACCCCGTTGACACGGATGAAGGCTTTCACCATATCGAGGACGCTGTAGCCGTTGCCCGTTCCAATGTTATAAATTCCTAAACCACATTTTCGTTCGATAGCTTTTAGTGCACACACATGAGCTTCGGCAAGGTCGCAAACGTGGATATAATCGCGAACACCAGTGCCATCTGGAGTATCGTAGTCGTTACCAAATACTCCAAGTTCTTTACGCTTACCTACGGCAACTTGTGTGATGTAAGGCATCAGATTGTTAGGAATACCATTAGGATTCTCACCTATTCTTCCCGATGGATGAGCCCCCACTGGGTTGAAATAACGTAACAATACTACATTCCACTCGGGATCTGCTTTCTGAATATCCATCAATACCTGCTCCAACATACTCTTTGTCCACCCGTAAGGGTTGGTGCATTGCCCTTTCGGGCAATTCTCGGTGATAGGAATCTCAACAGGATCACCATACACTGTAGCACTTGAGCTGAAGATGATATTCTTACAACCGTGCTTACGCATTACATCCACAAGTGTAAGAGTACCACCAATATTATTCTCGTAATACTCCCAAGGCTTTTCCACACTCTCACCCACAGCCTTGAGTCCTGCAAAATGGATGCAAGCATCAAACTTGTGAGCAGCAAATACCTTTTCAAGCCCTTCTCGATCACGTATATCAACCTTGTAAAAAGGTATTTCAGGTACACCGATTATCTCAGCAACACGCTGCAAAGCAATAGGGTTACTATTGCTGAAGTTATCAACCACTACTGCAGTATGCCCAGCCTTGTAAAGTTCAATTAATGTGTGGGAGCCAATGAAACCTGCACCACCTGTAACTATTATATTCATATTGTTATATTTTTCAAAAAGGACAGTCCCCCAAACTATTGAACTTTATTTTGAGAGACCAGAGGGCTGATCTGCCTCTATTGTTTGGGGCAATTAGAGTGTGCGGTTCTCTATAATGCCCCTGCGGCACTAGCTGCGCGTAAAGACCTTTGGGCTCCGATTGTTTTATTTATCTAAATATCTTTTCATTATTTTGCTTTTATCACAAAGAAAGCACGAAAGATAATGGTTTACTTAATTACTAGAGAAAGCACTTCGTTACAAATATCATCCAATTTATTCAGAACGCTATTAGAACCATAATTTGTTGAATAAACAACAACTCCATTGACATCTTCTTGGAACGAATAACCTATCTTATTACCATCATTATCAACAAAATGAATATCCGAACCCTTAAGTTTTCCCAAATGTTTAAGATATGGGTATAAATAACTCATCCATTTATTTGAGTCTTGATTAACCGCCTGACAAATGCTACTTATAATATCATTATCACTAAAACTTAATCTTCTCATACATGCCATTACAATTGTAATGTTAAATTTTACTCCTATTACAGGTTTTATTTGTTCTTCAACATTGTCAAGACTATTACTCATTTCTCTAAGAGAGCATTGGAGAAGCCTTTCTTCCAACAAAATTTGGCGCAATGCATCTTCTGGTATCTGAGAAATCTTATTTAAACATTTAAAGTAGTATTTTACAGATCCCGCTTTCAAAGAATAGACAAACTTTCCTTTGTCAGCAAATTTATGAATGTAGCCCTCGAAACATGTGTCTGGACCATAAAAATGAGAAAATATGCTTTTCAAATTCTCATAATGAATAACCATCACAACATTATCAAAACCAAACTTGTTTCCAACCAAAGAATCGTCAGGTTTGATACCGAACTTATAAGAATAGTCCAAATGAGCAGAAAAGACATTCAACACACGAAATAGGTGTGCAGGATCTATTCTATCCATGTCTTCCAATAGAAGAACGACCTTCTTATTCCCATTTCCATTTTTTCGCCAAGCTGCAAGGTTGTCCTTAATGATCTTTGTTATTAGGTCTTCTTCATATATGGCAATACTGTCGGCTGTATCCAAATAGTTGTCCAAAATTGCCAAATCACCAGCCTTGTATTCCTGATATTCTTTTGCAGCCTTCTTTATTTCTTTTACAAAACCCACAGTACTTTTCCCTATCTCACCAATAGCCTTAACCATAGATACACCTTCAATGCTACCAGCAATATCAAAAAGGCTTTCCAACAAATCAAGCCCGTGGTTCTTCATGCAATAAAAGAATGCATCACGTGACGAAACCTTATATGACAAGTCAATCATTCCCTGAAGACCCATCTGCATAAGGATATCATATTTGATAACCTCGAAGATGTCTCGATTATCCAGCACCTGATAATTTACAGGATATAGCTTAATAAACTGAAACTCATCCTTTACACCCTCGTTATTCATATAGGCATCGAGGAAGTACGACTTTCCATCGCCATATCTGGCTGACAGAATAGTACGTGAATGGCATTCAAGGTGTTCCTTGAAATCTTGTATGGCAGAAGTAACCGGAATCACAAAATCTTGCACTAATGACATTGTATTTAATCTTTCTTCTTCCGAGGTTTCTTCCAAATGTCAACAACTTCTGACAAACTCTGAGACGAAGTGCGATCTTGGAATTGATTATATACGTTTATTTGTACAACATTGGCGGCAGGATTGTATTTCAATGAAGTATTAACAAGCGAACAGAACAAAGCATATTTTTCTTCTTCTCCAGGATGATTCTTCACAAACTTAGTCTTTAATGACACCCATTGTGGCTTGTTGAAGTCAATAACTGAGGTATATACCTTATTATCGGCATCAAGAAGTTGGAGATTTAGCTCATTCTTTAACGATTGGTCAATGTCGTTGTGTTCGATATAAGGCAGATCACTTCGCTTTACTATGACAAAAGAATTAATCAAAGAGGGGTGTTTGTATCCATCCACCTTTATCACTTCTATGTCATTTTTGGTATAAAGTTTTTCATCTTTCTTTACCAAAAGACCATCTGCGATGTATTTATCCTCGTTTATCCAAACACCAAAATTAATAATAATCAATCCACTTCTCTTCCTCCATCCTAAAGCTGCTTTAATAGCATCGTCTTCCTCTAATGTGTAACGACATATATTCATGTTAAGCAGCGGCAACCACATATTTACTTGATAGTCGTATGCCAATAATCCACCCATCGTTTCTGCAAAGTTGGCAGACAAAAGCACATGCGATTTTCTCTCCACATCAAACCTTTCATTTAGCCAAAAACTGGCATTTTTATTTGCATTATTGGTTGTTGGGAAATACTGTTGGACTTCCTGGAATAAGGCCTTAATAGTATTACTAACTGTTTCGTTATACGTGTCAACAACCTTTTGTGGTACCTCGGCTGCACGCTCTTCAGCATCCTCTTGCGATGCTATACCTTGAACTAAGTCTTTTATATTATCCTCAAACCACTTTTCGGGACTTTTATAGGAGTGATAGTTGCTATCGAAAGATAATTCTTCCAATTTCAATTGTTCTAATAATTGTTTGTTTTTACAAATATTCTTAACAGCATACTTTAGTTTCTGTAAACACTCAAGATTGGCTTTTTTATCATCTACAGCATTTCCTTGGTAAATGCTATCCATATACCCTGGTGTAAGGAATGTTTGGTCAAGGTTATATTGCCACAAAAACGATACGGCATAGAAATCATACAACCTCTTTTCAAGAATACTCTCGCCATCAACGCCATCAGTATCAGGCTGAGGATAATAATATTCATAGTAAACAGGGTAATGTTCACTTTTGAAGTCAGTACTATGTTTTTGAACTTTGAGACATTCATCTATCACTTCCTGAGTTGAGGAAGGTGTAAGTGCATATTTGTGTGGTAACATCTGAGAATAACTAAGCATCTTATATAGAAGCTCGTATTTGCCAGAGAACAGCACAAAAGAACATAATACTTGAGCAAATTCAATATATTTTTCTTTTTCCTTTTCCAGTCCAACTTTGTTACTCAAGAAAAGCGATACCTGTTGGAATATCTTCTTCCACAAACTAAAAATGAAGTCCTCTTTTCCATAGCTCATATTCTGAAGCACACACATCCACATAAACCTTCTTGTTTTCTCAGACAACAAAGTGCCTTGAAAAGAATCTATGAAGAAGTCGTATAAAGTTCCATCATTATAAAAAGACACCGTTTTCTTACGTCTTTGACACAACCTTTCATTCGCTTCAAAAATTGCATTATAGAACTCATCCGGATAATCTAATTCCTTTCCTTCTTCCCATTCACGAAACTTGACAAATGCTTCTGTGTAGAAAGTAAAAATACTACGGGCAAGGTCTTCATCCGCCTGATCAATACTGAAGAACATCAATTGAGAGGCAGTATTGAAATCCATTTTCTTTGTTCTTTTTTTGTAGCGTTCACTAATCCGCTTGAATAACTTTTCCTCACTATAATAAATGGAAATGACACGAGCAAGAACTAATAGTAAGATTATCAGCAGTCCTGATGTGAGATATACCAATAAAGGTGCAGAATTGGATATTAACCAACAATCTGAAAAGCAATCTAAAACAGGTATATCCAGAATATAAATAACTACCGAGGCAATAGAAGCATACATCATCCATTTGAACCACTTGTAAGCCCATTCATTCTGGAAAACTTTTGCCATGAATGATGAATGATATATCTCGTTTATCTTAGATGAGGCATCTGTGAAAATAGGAAACGCTAAAGCCAATATCGCAACCACAAATGGAATTGCAACAGACACTACATATTGACTTGAGATAACTAGCGACATCATCCTATGATTAAGATTGTTTTATTGTCCTCTATTTTTTTCGTTCAATTCCTTTGCTTTTCCCTCAGCTTCTTCTTTGGTAAGGTAGATATTCTGAAAACTAGAGTAAACTTTCCCCTGATACCATTGTTTCTCTTTCCCGACTAAACGTGTACGATCACCATAATCAGTGTTTTTTTCAAGAAACACTTTAACTTCACTTACTTCGTATAATCCAGATGATTGGGAAAACAAGACTTCATACAAAACGTCTTTGTCTTCATAATAAAAACGACCATCATCAGCTTTCTTCATAAGTGCAAAGATGTTAAATGTTAAAATGTTAACTGTTACCCGTTAAACTTCGTACCTATCAACTTTCTCGCCTTTAAGTGCTTTCACAATACGATCGCAAGCCTTGCCATCACCATAAGGGTTCACAGCTTTGGACATACGCTCATAAGCTTTTGCATCGTCAAGCAATGTTGATACCTCATTAACAATCAGGTCATGATTTGTGCCCACCAAATGAACAGTGCCACTCTTCAATGCTTCCGGTCTTTCTGTTGTATCGCGCATAACGAGAACCGGCTTGCCTAAACCTGGGGCTTCTTCCTGAATACCACCGGAATCTGTGAGAACAACAGTTGATTTCTCCATCAAATACACAAACTCCAAGTACTGAAGCGGTTCAATAAAGAAGAAATTAGGGCGTGTCAGGTCTTCACCAAACACTTCGTGAATAGGCTTGCGGACATTAGGGTTCAAATGCATTGGATATACAAAGTCAACTTCAGGATATTTCTCCGAAAGATCTTTCATTGCTGTCACCATGCTGATAAAACCATCACCAAAGTTCTCGCGACGATGACCGGTGATAAGAACCAATTTCTTTCCATTGGCAAGACGATTAACGTCGTAACCTGCGTTCTTCAACACATTAATCTGCTCATCAGCAAGAGCTTTATCGGTCTTGAGTTTATTCACGACCATGTGTAATGCATCTATAACGGTGTTACCTGTCACAAAGATTTCGCCTTGAGCTTTCTCTTCTTTCAAATTGCTTTCAGAAAGCGGAGTTGGTGCGAAATTATAGGTAGCTATACGACCTGTAATCTGGCGATTCATCTCCTCTGGCCAAGGGCTATAGATATTGTGTGTTCTGAGTCCAGCCTCAACGTGTCCTACAGGAATCTGCTGATAGAATGCAGCCAATGCAGCAGCGGTGCTTGTAGTGGTGTCACCATGCACCAAAACCACATCAGGTTCGCACTCTTTAAACACATCACGCATACCAGTCAGAACACGAGCTGTCACATCGTACAAATCCTGACCTTGTTTCATGATATTTAGGTCAAAATCAGGCTTCACATCAAATATTGTAAGCACCTGGTCAAGCATCTCGCGATGTTGCCCAGTAACGCATACTATCGTTTCAAATTCAGCTGGATATTTCTGAAACGCCTTCACCAGAGGGCACATTTTAATGGCCTCCGGACGGGTTCCGAAAACGAGCATTACTTTTTTCATTGTTGTATTTTTCCTTATTTTTTATAAAATTGGATATCAGGCTGTGCGTATTACTTCTATGCCCTTTCTCGCGGCTCTAGAGCTATGCATAAAGACTAGTTGGTCGCGATTAGATGCTTATTGTTTTGTATTTATAACAATTTAAAACTGCCTTTTTCAGGTTGCAACTTACAAGTATAGTTATTTTTCAATAATTCTTCGATATACTTTGAGGGGAGACATATGCCAAAGCCCATAATATCGAAACGTTTGCCAGCGAATCCTCTTTCAGTATCGAAAGGAATCTGAATTACTGTACCTATAACCTTACCCTCGTTATTGATTACCGGCCCACCACTATTGCCTCCTTTAACGCGAGCGTTGATCAAGAAATACTCTAAATCGTTAAAATATGTTGATGCATTACCAACATCTTGCCCCACGACTGCTTTACAATCAAACTTACCATAATTGGCAACAGAAGCTTTTTCAGCTGTTAAAATAGTGTTTAAACCAGGTATAGGTGGATAACCCATCACCAAAACGTCATCAAGAACTGAAGGTTCTCCAAGCCAAAAAGAACGACAAGCAGGTTCTTCATCGACAATCAACACAGCCAAATCGTATTCGTTAAGATCCTTGCCTGAGGTTAATTGAACCTCCTTTAACCTATATGGTGTGCCGTCAGGCTTAAGAAGATTGAATGTAACTAAACCCGTTATGCAATGTGCAGCTGTAGCAAACTTATTATCACCAATGTAATAAGCCGTTCCTATATCATCATCGCCTTTCTTATTAATTCCAACTATAGGTGATACAGAATACTTAAACTGGTCGTAGACCAAGGTAAAACCACGATATTTAAAATCGTACAAGCCATAATCCAACTCACGGTTAAACTCCTGTGGATCTGAGGTATTTACGTCAGGTATCGACATATATTGATTGCATAAACCCATTTGCAGATTTTGGCTGATTCTCAACATTAAAGAGTCATCGGCCATCTTCTCACAAATCTTATAATACTCCATCCCTAGGGTAATGTTCATGGTATTTAATCCTTGATCAGCTTTGATGTTGAATCCTGAAATGGTATCCATAAATTCCATCAAAGAATGAGACTTATCACCCTCTGCTCTCTGCAAAAAGAATTGGTATATATCTTTGACGGTTTTCATAAGAATTGTTGTTGGTTAATACTTCGTTATAACTAGATATGTTCGCCTGAAGCTGCGCTCTACCACAAATATAGGCTCAAAGTAGATGTTTGATGTATTATGATTGGTCTTTCCGGAAGACAATATGTCACTTGGTAAACCGTGATTCTATTATATCTCTACCTTTACCACCACCTTTTTCACCATCTTCGGCTCATCCACACTCAACTGCGGCATGTGACCATCCTGCGGAAAGAAGATTGCAAAATATCCATCGCCTAACGTCATCTCTATAGGCTTAATGCTTGCTGTAAAGAACGCAGCGTCTTTTTCTTCGCTATATGGCTTCGTCTCTTTCAGTTTCTCTATAGGCAAACACGCAATACGCTCCTCGCCTTTCAAAAGATATTGTATGTCGATGTTCTTTCTATGCGCTTCATAGCCAACCTCATTCTTCACCTTGGTCTCATACTCCGACACAATAGCCTTGACCCGAGGATTAATTTGATATGTGCCAATGGCGATATCAGGAGAGGCTTGCTGCAAGAAGAGCAGACCGGAGTAGATGTCGGGAGTAAGACCTTTGTAAGTGAATATGTTGGTGAGGTGGTCGAAGATCATTTGATGGAAGATGTTAGATGGAAGAAGGAAGATGTTTTTCTGTTCTCCGAAGAATTATCCTATTTATTTTTTCTAAGCATTTTTACTTTCAGTAATTTTCTTGCATCTATGAACTAATATTTTGACCAATTCTTCACAGTCAGCATATATAGATGCGTATTTTTGTCGTCTATGTAACTATTTCGATGCAACAAATCTATCCAATATAAAGATTCTCTTGCTTCTTTCAGTGCAATGAATGATTTGCTTTTGAAATCTGCTTTACTAATTGCGTTGGTCGCTTCGGCATTATTAGCTCCTATACTTGTACCAGCTCTTAACAATTGGTTGCAAATGTTGGCAACTGCTTTTAAAGAAACTGGAACCTTATTTGCATTTGCCGCAGCTTGCTCAAGGAGATTATCATTTAACTTGATAACGCGGTCAGCAAAAGATAAGCATTTTTCTTGAATTGCGTCACCAATGGAGCTCATTGCTTTTTGATGTTAAATGGATGATGTTAGATGGAAGATGTTAATTTGTCTTCTTTTCTATATACAATTTGGCTTTTGTTTGCCAATTTTTTTGCTTTTGATTTAGATTTTATCTTTATTTGCTCCGCAGAGTCATGTATTTCACTATGATATGGATTTTCAGCAAAAGGACGATATACTGGTTTTGCATCACAAGCCTCAACATCTCCACAAGTCAACCGGCAAACTCCAACTATTTGAGGTAACGCATTTAGCATTCTATCAATACACTTTTGTTCGTCCCTACCCCCATCACGATCTACCGATATCCCGCCAGAATCTTTAAATGCTGCCGACGATACACTGTCGTCATCTTCAATCCACATTTTATGTAATCCTCGATAAAGGATTTCATTTGAATCAAATTTATCATCCATGCTAAACTAAAAAAAACTCAACCCGTTTTTTTATCTCACTCTTTCTAACGTTCCCCTCAAATTCGTCAGTACCCTTCACATAATATAATTCATATGTTTTAGGCAAAACCTCTATTTCAAAATAATTACCATTTTCTTTATGATATTCAATTTGCATTGTGCTACGACTCGTAGGAACAACTTTTGCACCTTTTGGCAAAAACATTAACAGAGTCTTCGTTCGATTAATTACGCTTTCAGGTATTGGACGTGCTTTATAGCCATCCCATCCTTTCTTAAAACGAGAGATTTCTTGAATACGTAAATAATTATCTTCGCCAATACGATATATTTCAAATATATTTAATTGAACTACCGATGAAGATGTCTGAGCAGGGATAATACGATCACATGACTCTATTAATGGTTTCACCATTCTATATGGAACAAAACCAGTTGATGACTGCTCAATAGCACCAAAACCAGACATAATAGCAGCGGTAGTTGTTATTTTCATAGCTGTACTACTCATATTTTTCCTGCTTCTGGTTTTCCAATAGTTTTATTTGATTACCAAGCCACAAATGTATTTGTTTGGCAACTTCTAAATTCATTACTACACCTGATTGCACATAACGCAATACCGAATAAGGAAGGTCCTCTGGTTTGGTTCCCACTATATTGCCAGGCATACCTTCATTATTGATTTCATGTGTGACAGAATTTGGCAAAGGTAAACGCTCAAAATAGAAATTAGCAACAATCTCTCCCTGTACATTTATTCCACCCTGAGCTCCGTTGATATATTGCGGATTGTAATCATCCGGATATTTGTATTTGAAAGTGATTTTATTTTCTGTTGCCATATTTTTGATTGTTTAATTATTCGTATATTTCTAACGAAATAATTCATTTAATTATTGTGTCAAATCAATATTTATTTTTAGTCGTGTATCTGCTTAAAGTGAGACTAAATGAGTGATATTACACAAAATAGTTGGTTATTCCTGCTCCACCCAAATCAACTTCTGCACATCATATCCTCTTCTTGTGGCTTCAGCCAAAATTGTCTCTTTAACGTCATCAGCAAGTTTAGGTGTACGCGACAAAATCCACAAATAGCTTTCATCACTGCCGCCAACCAAAACCCATTGATAATTTTCGTCTAAGAGCATGATTCTATAGTCACCATAGAATGGGCCAAAGAACGAAACTCTCAGAATTCTTGGATTATCAGTAAACTTAGCCTTGCCTTTTGCTTCACTCGGCTTGCCATCTTTAATACCAGTATTTAACACAGCCACCTTGCCGTCTTCACGCAATGAGTAATTTGCCTTGCAAAACTGAATTCCACGCTCGAATTTATGGTCGAAACGGGCAATTTCATACCAATCACCGAGATATTTGTCGAGGTTCAAATCACCTGATACTGAATTGTCAACTTTGGTTTGGGCTTTACAGCCAGTGAAAAAGCAGAGACACATAATTAAAAATGTTAGAAGGTTTTTCATAATCTTTATATCTATTTTACAAATGTTTCCGAATTTACTTCGTTCTTCATCTCGTCGATAACCTTCAAAAGATATTGTCCGTATTGGTTTTTCAGCATTGGTTGGGCCAATTCTCTCATCTTTTCTTCAGTAATCCAACCGTTGCGATAGGCAATGCCTTCAAGACATGCTATTTTGAGACCTTGACGTTTTTCGATAACCTCAACAAATGTTGAAGCTTCAGAAAGGCTATCATGAGTTCCCGTATCAAGCCAAGCGAAACCGCGACCGAAAACCTGCACCTTCAACTCGCCATCGTCTAAGAAACGCTGGTTAACTGTTGTAATCTCAAGTTCACCGCGAGCAGATGGCTTTATATTTTTAGCAACTTCAACAACCTTGTTTGGATAGAAATATAATCCCACAACGGCATAGTTGCTCTTTGGATTCTTCGGTTTTTCCTCAATTGAAAGGCAGTTGCCGTTAATGTCGAATTCAGCAACGCCATATCTTTCCGGGTCTGATACCCAATAACCGAAAACAGTGGCTTTCTTATTCTGTTCAGCCTCTTTCACCGCTTCTTTGAGCATCTTAGTGAGACCACTTCCATGGAAGATATTATCGCCTAAAACCAAGCAAGCACTGTCATTTCCGATAAATTTCTCACCTATTATGAACGCCTGCGCCAAACCATCAGGTGAAGGCTGCTCGGCATACTCGAAATGCACACCGTAGTCGCTACCATCACCCAAAAGACGTTTAAATCCTGGCAAATCGAAAGGCGTTGAGATAATCAATATATCTCTGATACCAGCCAGCATCAAGACCGAGATGGGGTAATAGACCATCGGCTTGTCATATATCGGCAAGAGCTGCTTACTTACACCTTTTGTAATAGGATATAAACGAGTTCCTGAACCGCCTGCTAATACGATGCCTTTCATTTAGTTTAATAGTTTAATAGTTTAGTAGTTTAATTAATTCGTCATTTCGAGCGGAACGGAGTGGAGTCGAGAAATCCTCTTTTAGACATTGCTTTCGGGGAAAAAGGATTTCTCCATTCCGCTTCGCTCCAGTCGAAATGACGGGACTAGAGATGTTCTTCAACGCCACGGAAATGGACGTTGAGTTCATGCAAATGCTCCAAAAGCTTTCCTAATGGCGTACCTTCTGTCATCTTAGTAAAAGCATTGACATCCTTCGGGAAGCACTTGCCACCGTAGCCGAACTTGCCATCTGGTCCGGGCACGTGGGTATGAGTGTCGCTGATATAGCCCGAGAGGAGAATGCCGGTGTGAACTTTGCGCCAGTCGGCTCCCATCTGCTCGCAGTATTCGCGGCAAGCGTTGAAATAAGTGACTTTATAGGCGCCAAACACGTTGTGCATGTATTTTGTGAGCTCAGCCTCAAGCGGAGTCATGATGGTGAACTTCTTGCCCACGAAAATCTTGCCAAGAAGCTCGTGTGCACCGGTAAACACCATCGTCTGCCTGTTGAAATCTTCGATATATGTGCGCTCGGTGAGGAACTCAGGCATGTAACACACCTGATGATCTGTCTCTTTCGAAAGCATCTCGCTCGAGCCAGGGAGAATAGTGGTGCGGACGAACACAGGGACATCAGGAAGCTTGGAGATAATCTCCTTCATCAGAGTGAGATCCTGAGTACCGTCGTCTTCAGTAGGAACGTGAATCTGCACGAAGGCGATGTCTATCTTGCTCAGATCGTCGTTATATCCTTTTGGTGGGTCGCTAATGAAGAGCTTGCACTCCGGATTGTTATGCTCCAGCCAGTGTTTCAAAGCTCCGCCCACGAAGCCGCATCCGATAATTCCAACGTTAATCATAATACTTTAATCATTCAATTTGTCATTTCGAGATTTCTCCGCTCCGCCTATCGGCTCCGGTCGAAATGACGGGAAAACTAATCCCTTTTAAAAATATCCCTTGTGTATACCTTCTCAATCACGTCATCAAGGCTGCTGTCGTAGCGGTTAGCGATGATGGCCTGAGATTTCTCTTTGAACTTCTTAAGGTCGTTGACTACTAAGCTGCCGAAGAAGGTGCTGCCGTCTTCCAACGTCGGCTCGTAAATTATCACGTTGGCGCCTTTGGCTTTCACGCGTTTCATCACACCCTGGATGGCCGACTGACGGAAGTTATCAGAGTTCGACTTCATCGTCAAACGATAGACACCGATAGTTGGTGTTTGATGCTCAGCGCCGTACTGGTTGTTGGTGGAATAAGCGTAATAACCGGCCATTTTCAGCACCTGGTCGGCGATGAAATCCTTGCGGGTGCGGTTCGACTCGACGATAGCCGTCATCATGTTCTGAGGCACATCCTCATAGTTGGCGAGCAGCTGCTTGGTGTCTTTCGGGAGGCAATAGCCGCCATAACCGAAAGAAGGGTTGTTATAATGTGAGCCGATACGCGGGTCGAGACCGATGCCATCGATAATGGCCTGAGTGTCAAGACCTTTCATCTCGGCGTATGTGTCAAGTTCATTGAAATAGCTCACTCTCAGAGCGAGATATGTATTTGCAAACAGCTTCACAGCCTCGGCTTCCTTCATGCCGACAAACAAGACAGGCACGTCTTCCTTGATAGCCGCCTCCTGAAGAAGCTTGGCAAAGACATGAGCCTTCTCAGTGAGCCAGTCGATATCGGTCAAAGCCTTGATAGCCTCGTTTTCCTCTTGATATTCAGCGCCTTTCATCATTTTCGGGATACCGACGATGATACGGCTCGGGTAGAGGTTATCGTAGAGAGCTTTTGACTCGCGCAAGAACTCAGGACTGAAGAGAAGATTGAACTTCTTCACGCCTTTCTTCTGATATTTCACGTAAAGACTGCGAGTATATCCTACCGGAATAGTGGATTTAATCACCATAACGGCATCAGGATTCACTTTCAAAACGGCATCGATAACGGCTTCCACCGCGCTGGTGTCGAAGAAGTTCTTCTGCGAGTCGTAATTAGTAGGCGCGGCGATGACCACAAATTCGGCATCTTTGTATCCGGCTTCCTGGTCGAGAGTTGCCTTCAAGCTCAATGGCTTATTAGCAAGATAATCCTCGATGTAGTCATCCTGGATCGGAGACTTCTTATTGTTCACCAGGTCAACGCGCTGTGGGACGACGTCAACTGCTGTGACATCGTTATGCTGCGCCAACAGAGTAGCTATTGATAAACCTACATAACCGGTACCGGCAACTGATATTTTCATTGTAATGGTTATTGTTTATTGGTTATTGGTTATTGATTTGTTTTTCGAGTGAATTGCGAAGACCAGATAACATTTTTGCAATGTCAGTAAATCTTGGTCTCAAAGTGTTAAACTGTTCGTCAGTTATATATCCTAAATCACAAGCAGTTTGCAATTCACAAAATACCTCCATCAATGAACCATACGATATTTCTATAAAATGTATTTTTTCTTTTGTTGACTGGCGACCACTACCTTCTGCCAAATTAGCAGTTATTGATACTGCTGCACGACGCACTTGATCACCTAAACCGTAAATCTCCTCCTTAGGAAAATTCTTCTGTATACGATAAACATCAGATACCAAAGAACGAGCCTTCCCATAAACCTCAAGATTTTCAAACGAAAACTTCCTAACCACCATAATCCACCTTCAATAACCAATAACCTATAACCTATAAACTTTAATCTTCTTTTCTTTTATCGGTTCTAATTTCTCTACGTCTGCTGCATTTATTGCAACCGTTGCCACTGCGGCGATGCCTTCGATCTTGATTACCACGCGTTTCTCGTGGCGGTTTGGCATTCTCACGTAAACGCCTTCAACTCCTTCGAACGGGCCTGTCAGTATTCGCACTCTGTCGCCTTTGCGGAGGTCGATGTTCGGGTCGACCGGCTTGGAGCCCATGGTGCGGACCACCTTCATGAAATCCGCCATCTGCTTGTCGGGCACATATTGAGGCACGTTGGCGACGCCCTTGTCGTCCTTGCCCATCACGAAACGCAGATAATCGATTTTATGCTGCTTGAGGGCGAGAAGATTGTTGTAACTGTCGTAGATGAAGATGTAGTTGTGAATGAGCGGCTCTGTCTTCCAACCGATGGCGAGACCTTTGTCGTTGCGGATTTTCATCCTCACCGTAGGGATATAATGCTCGATGCCCAGCTCCTCCAATAGCTTTGCAGCCGTCAATTCGCGCTGATAAGTCACGCGAAACACATACCAAGCGACCGCATTTTTCTCTACTTCATTCATCTAAATAAAGGGCATAGCTACTGTACCGAGCATATCTCGGGGACATCGAAATCGCCTAATCTATTGGATTTCAATCATTTACAAAAACATATTGGGATTTCCCGCTTATTCCGACTCCTTAATAAACGCCTACACTAAGCGAAAAATAGTCATTGCAAAGATAATGATTATATAAATAGGTTCGACAAAAATTATAAAAAAAATGAGATATTTTTCAACACCTCATTTTTTCAATTACGTTGCCCAACCAGGGTTCGAACCTAGACTTTACTGATCCAGAGTCAGTCGTGTTGCCAATTACACCATTGGGCATTTCCGACCGCAAAATTACAACTTTTTTCTATTTGTCAAGAAAAAATTTAGTTTTTTTCTTATCTTGTTGATACTCATTGACTTGCCAAGCCGATTCGCAGTATTTTTGCATCTCTCCAGCCACCTCAGGATACTCCGAAATGTAGTTTTTCTTCTCTTTTTCGACGTATTTGTACAACCCAATCTGTTCCTCCGACGGTTTGTTGATCAAAAGCCACTCGCCATCAAGCACTCCGTATTTGTCATCACCCATGAAATAAGCGTATCTCCGGCTTTCCTTTTGCAAATCGATGCCGAAGCTGTTGTTGACATACGGAATGTTTAAAATGCCCATCACCGTCGGGAAGACGTCCATCTGGCTTGCAATAGCCTCATTAGCAATAGGTTGCATGCCATTTTTGTAAAAAATAAGCGGAGTGTGGAAATAACTCAACGGGATGGAATAATCGGTGTCGAGAGCGGCGCCGTGGTCGGCGATGAAGACAAACAATGTGTTGTCGAACCAAGGCTTCTCGGATGCCATCTCGATGAAACGCTGCAGCGACCAGTCTGCATATTCGGTAATCTGGTATTTCTGCTCGGTATTCCGAGGCTCGAAATAATCAGGAATATAATACGGACCGTGGTCGGAGGCGGTCATCATGGCAGCGAAGAAAGGTCTGCCGTTGCCTGCCATCTCGTCGAAAATAGGCATAGCGAAACGGAACATATAGTCATCGGGCACTCCGAGTGTCGTCTTGACCTCGCCGACAGGATAATCGGCCTGCGAGATGATACGCTCAACGCCATTCTGGCTCAGGAAGCCCGCCACATTGTCGAACTCCTTGTCGTGAGTGGTGAAATAAGCCGTCTGATAGCCGTTTTTCTGCAAAGTGGAAGCGATGCCGTCGTACTGCAACACAGGGATGCGCTTCAGAGCATGGTTTCTGAACACCACAGGATACGACACCATGGTGGTGTAGATGCCGCAGTAAGTATGGGTGCCGCTGGTATAACAGTTGTTGAAACTCAACGACTTATCCATCAACGCATCGAGGAAAGGCGTGAGATTGTGGGTGTTGCCGCCATGAGCGGTCTTGTTGTAGCTCATACCCTCCATTATGACCACAATGACGTTGTAAGATACAGTGTCGGTTGCAGAGGATTTCTCCACTACGCTTCGCTCCGGTCGAAATGACGGGGTGCGAGCTATCGGGAACTCGGGGTCAGGATTTTCAATCCCGAGATTCTGCTGCACTAAAGCGATCGCCGCCTCATCCGACATAAACCTAACCTTCTGATTGTCGGGGTCTTTGCTGTCGAGCCAGCTTCTCACCAATGTGAAATTCGGGTTCAAGCCGAGCTGGTTGAGCATGGCGTTGTTGCAGAAATAAGCGGTGCCGACCATGATAGGCGACTTCTCATTCAACCTGCCGCGCATGCCGATGAAGACAAGTCCCCAAAGCAACACGGTATAAATTCCATATTGCAGATAATACACTGATTCCCAACCAGTTGAGCGCTTCATTATTCGGTTGGCGAAGAACCAGAAAACAAATCCCGAAGCAATTACCGGCAACATCATGAGGATGTACGTCGGCTCCTCGAAAATCATCTTAAAGACGAAGGTGCTGTCGCCCGTCGCCATCCATTCAAAGGCGGTAATATTAAACCTGTCGAAAAACTGGTCGAAGTAAGGAATATCTGCGGCGCAGATGCCGAAAGTTATTGTAAAACAAATAGTTAGAACCCAGGTGTAAACCTGTTCAAATATACGACTTTTCTTGCCGAAGAAAGAAAAAACAGTCAATATTATTGTTGGTATCGCGATTACAAATCCAATAGTCACGATATCGAAGCGGACACCCATGATGAAGGCTTGGGTTATTTCCCACAAGGTAGTCTCGCCTAGCCTATCGAGATTTAGTAATAACAATGCAACTCTGAAAGCAGTATAAATAGCTATCAGCAGCAGATATAGTTTAACAGTTATTTTTACAAAAACCGGTATTTTTTTCATATTGTTTCCGTTAATAAAGGATTTCTCGACTCCACTTCGTTTCGCTCGAAATGACGTGAGCTTGTCATTTCGACCGGAGCCGATAGGCGTAGTGGAGAAATCCTCTATGCGTATGATCTTTATCTAAATAGTTTCTCCACGTCTTTAATCGCATTCGGCAGCACCAGCACCACCACTCTGTCTTCTGCTTCGATTTGGAAGTCGCCGCTCGCGATGTAGCTCACCTCGCCACGGATGATGCCACCGATGATGGCGCCTTCCGGGACGTGCAGCTTATTGATTGGCCGCATGGTAGCGAGGCAGCCGTCAGGCACTACGAACTCCATGATATCGGCATCGATGCCGCTGAGGCACTTCAGAGTCGAGACGTTATCACCCAAAGTGTAGCGCACTATGTAACTCGCCGCGATGAGTTTTTTATTGATAATCGTATCAATACCAATACTTTGCGAGATATCGATATAATCGATGTTATCGACGAGTGCGATGGTCTTTTTCACGCCGTAAGCCTTAGCCTGGAGACATGTCAAGATGTTGGTCTCGGTGTTTTCCGTCACAGCGATGAAGGCGTCGACGCTCTTGATGCCTTCTTCCTCGAGCATGTCGACGTCACGTGCATCGGCATTGACTACCAACGTGTTAGACAGCATATTTGTCAGCTCCACGCAGCGGTTTTTATCGATCTCCACGATCTTGATATCCATATCATTCTCGAGACGCTTGGCTGTGATACGGCCCACACGTCCGCCACCGATAATCATCACGTTGCGGATGTTGTATTTCTGCTTGCCGCTCATCTGCATCAGCTCTCTGATGGCGCTCGGCTTGGTGATGACATAGACCATGTCGCCGGCTTTCAAGGTGTCGCCTCCGTGCGGGATGAATGTCGTCTGACGACGATGTATCGCAACCAATTTAAAATCAAGGTGTTTGAAGCGTTCGGCGATGACCTTGATAGGCTTCTCGAGCACGGTGGCTTTGTCGTCGAGCTTCATCATATACATCTCGATTTTGCCGCCTGCGAAGTCGTACGCCTCGGTAGCCGCCGTCTGCTTCAGCAAGGTGATAATCTCTTGAGCAGCAATGTCTTCCGGCGAGATGATACCGTCGATGCCGAGGTCCTGATATATTCTCCACGACTCCGGGCTGAGGTTTTCCATAGTGTTGACACGCACGATGACACGTTTGGCACCGAGTTTCTTCGCCAGGATACCCGTCAGCAGGTTGATATGTTCGTCGTGAAGCACGGCGATGACCATGTCGGCCTTCTTCACGTTGGCTTTCTGCAAAGTGCTTATAGTAGTGGAGTCTCCGGCTATTGTCATGAGGTCGGAGTGCGACTCCATCATCTTGAGCAGCTCCTCGTGCGGGTCCACGATGGTGATGTTATGGTCGCTCCGCTCCAAGGCTTCCGCCAAGTGCATGCCGACTTCACCGTCTCCAGCAATTATGATATCCATATTAGTTTAGAGTTTAGAGTGTAGAGTTTAGAGTTGTTTTACAAGTTTAAAGTTTTTTAGTTTAAAAGTGTATTAATCCCAGTCCTGAGAGACACGAAAATACTCTCTGAACGCCTCGAGTTCGAATTCACTGAGTTCTGCAGTGAAGACGCCTTCGCCCGGCTGAGCCTGCTCCACCACGCGACCTTTCACGTTGAGAATCATGCTCTCGCCTTTGTATTCGATGTTGCTGTCGTCGATTCCGACTCTGTTCACGCCCACCACAAACGCTTGATTTTCAATGGCTCGCGCTCTCAGAAGGGTGTTCCACACCTCCGATTTCTTCTTAGGCCACTCAGCGGTGAAGATGGCGATGTCGTACTCGAACTTGCCATCTTTAAAGCTGTTGCGGTCCCACACCGGGAAACGCAGGTCGTAGCACACGAAAGGTCTGATTCTCCAGCCTTTCCACTCTATCGTGATACGTTCCTCGCCGCGGTTCAGCCCGATCTCGCCGCCCATGGTGAACAGATGTCTTTTGTTATATAAAAGGTATTGTCCGTCGGGCTGCATCCAGATGAAGCTGTTATAAAAACCTTCATTTTTCAAGATGATGGTGCCACAGACAGCGCAATCCTTTTCTTTAGCTTTCTCATGCATCCATTGCATGGTAACGCCACCCACTTCCTCAGCAAACTCGTTAGGGTCGGCAGGAAAGCCGGTAGTGAACGTCTCCGGAAACACGATAACGTCAGTGTTTTCAACGTTTTTCAGCATCTCGTCGAGATGACGGCGGTTAGCCTCAGGGTCTCTCGCGATGACGTCACATTGGATGCAAGTCACTCTCAAATTCATAAAAAATCTTTAAAAAAATCTTACAAATATACTACATTTTATTTTTTTTGCTTACTTTTGTAAAAAATTTTTTGAAAAATGAAAAAGAAATTAGCATTTATAATCCTATTGATGACGGTTTTCAGTATGACTTTGTCGGCACAAATCAAGAGATACGGTCTGTTTTTCGGCGGAAGCATCAATACCATGAATATCGACAAATCATTGTACTACGATGACAGTGAGCCGAATACGGTGATGGGTTATAATCATAATACTCAGGATACCACGTATACGGTCTCTTATCTACCTGTTGACGGAGCATCAGTAAAACCTAACGGAAGCGTACTTTTCGGAGGATTTTTCGAGTATATGACAAGCGACATGGTGGGACTTCAGTTCGAGCTGCTTTACAACCAGTACGGCTATAAGCTGAAAGGCACTGTCGACCAGAAAAACATTGCCGATGATGAGGTGATGACATACAATTACGAGTCAAATCTGAAGATGAGCAACATCACAGCGGCGATTTTGGTCAGAATTCACCCTATAAAATACCTCTCTGTAGACCTCGGCGTGCAGCCAAGTTATTGTTTCAGAATGACTAAGGAGACGCACAAGGGGCCGTTCCATAAGAATCACGTTTACGACAGCAAAACAGAATACAGTCCGTTGAATGTCGGTGCCACAGGCGGTTTTACGGCCTACTGGGGCGATGTGTTCTTCTCAGCACGTTATACGCTCTGTTTTGTCGATGTGCTGCAGCATAAAACACCTTATAACTATAAGGAGGACGACAGCGCCGGAGTGATTAAGTATTATTATAATGACGTGAAGTCGAAGACAAGCTCGGTGCAGCTCACTGTGGGATACAGGATTAGATGACATTCCTCCCGTCATTTCGACCGGAGCCGATAGGCGGAGTGGAGAAATCTTCGACAAGCTCGGACATACAATTATGACAATAAATAAAGATAAGATAAGGGAGCTTTACGCGGACAAGCGGTACCAGACGTATTTTGACGTCGGGTTGTTTTTTGTTTTGATTTTCAGTTTCCACCTTCTTTATATTCTTTGGGAGGGTCCGATGGAGTTTTGGCCTATTAAGGGCACCATCGATAAGCTGTTTGTGTGGGCTTCGAAGCTGCTTTTCAACCAGAGCACCTGGGTGTTGGAGCATATCTTCGGCATGGACTTCTTCACCAAAGGTCAGACCATAATGTTTGAAAACTACCACGACTCATATTCCGCAGTGACGGTGGCGCCAGAATGCACCAGCTTGAAACAATGGATGCACTGGCTCTTCCTCATGCTCATTTTCCCCGGTCCGTGGAAGCACAAAGCATGGTATATCCCGCTCGGCCTGGTCATAGTGGAGTTCACCAACGTGGTGAGAATCGTCGGAATCGCCTTGTTTTTAAGGCCATATCCTGATTCATTCGCCTTAGCGCATGATGTTATCTTCAAGATAATGTTTTATGTGGTAATCTTCCTGATGTGGGCGATTTGGAATGATAATTTTCACCATAAAAAGGACCGTCATTTCGAGCGAACATCGAACAAAGTGAGATGGTAGTCGAGAAATCCTCTTTTCGTATAAACATTATAAGAAAAACGGCTTTTAAAAAGATTTTTCGGATGGAGGATTTCTCCGCTACGCCTAACGGCTCCGGTCGAAATGACGATTATTATTCAGCTGATATTTCTTTCAGCGTCGCCTGATAAGCAGTAAACACGTTGGCTCGCGAGATGTAGCCAAGATATTTGCCGTTGTCGACAATCACGATGTTGTATTTGTGTGACTCCTCGAACTTCTGGACGATGCTCTCCATGGTCTCGTCGTAGTTTATGACGTAGTCGGGATAAACCATGATTTTCTCGACAGATGTGTTATAAAGAGTTGTGTCGAACATGAATTTTCGCACGTCGTCGAAGAGGATATGACCTTTAAAAATACCATTTTCATCAACCACCGGGAAGATGTTTCTCGATGATGACGCTATGATTTTCACCAGGTCGCCCAGGGTCTGGTTTGGCAACACCGTAGCGAAGTTAGTCTCAATCAAGTGACTGGAAGTCATCATGTTAAGAATGGTCTCGTCTTTGTTGAACGACACCTTAACACCTTTTTCAGCAATGCTTTGTGTATAGATAGACTCGCGGAAGAACATTCGGTTCACGGCGAGCGACAGTGCCGACACTATCATCAGAGGCACCATCAGCGAGTATCCATTGGTGATCTCAGCGATGAGGAAGATACCCGTAAGAGGGGCGTGCAGCATGCCTGCGATGAGGCCGCTCATTCCCACAAGGGCGAACTTCGACACGTCGAGGTTGCCGATGCCTAAATTATTGATTACCAAGGCAAAGACCGCTCCTGTCATAGCACCGAGGAACAGCGCCGGAGCGAAGGTGCCTCCCACTCCACCGGCGGCGAAGGTGAGAGAAGTGGCAAACGCCTTGCTGAGAATTATCGCCACAAGAATCAGAATCACGACCCAGATGTTATCGCTAAACGATTGAAACACAGTGTCTTGCAGTATGTCCGAGGCTTTGCCGTTGAGGGCAGCGTTGATGGTCTCGTAGCCCTCGCCGTACAACGAAGGGAAGACGAAGATCAGGGCGCCGAGGCCTAATGCCGCGATAAAGAAACGAGCCCAAGGGTTCTCCACCTTGCTGAACTTCTTTCCTACACTGAAATAAACCCTCATAAAATATGCCGAGACGAGTCCTACCACGAGGCCTAAACCCACGTAATACAATGAGTTAGCCGGCACAAACGACTCCGCAATGGTGATTTCATATTCAAAGGCTCTTCCGAGGAAATAATACGAGGTGAGGATGGCGCAGAAAGCCGAGATAATGATAGGGATGAGAGCCGTCATGGAGATGTCGATCATGAAGACCTCCATGGCGAAGATGACACCTGTGATAGGCGCTTGGAAGATAGATGCCAGCGCCGAGGCGCCGCCCATGCCTATCAACACGTTGATTTGCTTCTGGTTAAGCTTCAGAAACTGTCCGATATTAGAGCCTATGGAGCCGCCTGTCGAGACCGAAGGACCTTCCAATCCGACAGAACCGCCGAAGCCGACCGTCAGCGCGCTGGTGATGATGGAGGCGAAGGTGGTGTAAGGCTTCACTATGCCTTTGTTTCGCGAAAGCGCATATAACAGCCCAGGGATTCCATGCCCCACCTCACGCCTGATGATATATCGTATCACAATGATAGTCAATAAGATACCTATTGCAGGCAAGACAAAAAACATCAAGTCGAAATGACTCTCGAGGGTGCGGATGTAGAAGAAGAAATCGCGGATGGAATGAGTGAGAAATTTGATGATGACGGCAGCCAAACCAGCCAAAAAGCCTGTCGGAATAGCCAAAAGTATCATGAGACGGCGGTCGCTTAAATGTGCCAAACGCCATTCATTCAATGACTTAAGAGATTTTTTAATTCGTTCTTTCAAATTCATACTCACGAACGCAAAAATAAAAAATGATTTTAACTATTGACACATTTTTTGAAAAAAATATCTATTTTTGCATTTTAATCCGTCATTTCGACTGAAGCCGATAGGCGGAACGGAGAAATCCTTGTTTAACGGACTTCTTCAATTGTTCGCGGAAATAAAGGATTTATTCACCAAGGTGAATGCTTTCGCAAGCTCAGGTCTCGACAAGCTCGAAATGACAGGCTTCCGTCATTTCGACCGAAGCAGAATGAAATGGAGCGAAGTGGAGAAATCCTCTTTTAACGGGAACAATATGAAAAAGGTTATAAAACAATAAAATGGCATAACAAGGATTTCTCGACTCCACTACGTTTCGCTCGAAATGACAAGGAGCATGTGTCATTTCGACCGAAGCAGAATGAAATGGAGCGAAGCGGAGAAATCCTTGATTAACGGGAACAATATGAAAAAGGTTATAAAACAATAAAATGGCATAACAAGGATTTCTCGACTCCACTACGTTTCGCTCGAAATGACAAGGAGCAGTTGTCATTTCGACCGGAGCGAAATGAAATGGAGCGAAGTGGAGAAATCCTCATTTAACGGAAACAATGAAAGAAAGTTATATATACATAGTAACCAATTTTGACAGAACAACTCTATATATTGGAGTTACAAACGATTTAATTAGAAGGGTTTATGAACATAGACATCATCTAAGTAAAGACTCATTTACAGATAAATACAATTGTGGAACATGTATATATTATGAAAAGTATAATGATATTAATCAGGCCATTGAAAGAGAGACACAATTAAAGAAATGGAGTAGAAAGAAAAAAGAAAACCTGATTACTTCTAAGAATCCAGGTTGGGTTAGTTTAGTAAATGATAATGAAATAATAAATATAGATAATACATTGGAAGAAAGCGGGTATAGAGGATTTCTCGATTCCGCTCCGCTTCACTCGAAATGACGGCAAGTATGAAGATTATCAGTTATAACGTTAACGGCATTAGAGCAGCAATCTCAAAGGGTCTCTTGGAGTGGATTGATATGATGTCACCGGATGTGGTGTGTTTTCAGGAGCTGAAAGCGACTCCTGACCAGATCCCGGTGATGGAGATCGAGGCGATGGGCTATCACAGCTACTGGTTCCCGGCACAGAAGAAAGGCTACAGCGGCGTGGGAATCCTCACGAAGCAGGAGCCTGACAACGTAGTCTACGGCATGAACAACAAGAAATACGACGACGAAGGCCGTTTTCTGCGTGCTGACTTCGGTGACTTGTCGGTGGTGAGCGTGTATCATCCTTCGGGTACCACAGGCGAGGAACGCCAGGATTTCAAGATGGAATGGCTCGATTTCTTCAGAGGATATGTCAACAACCTGCGTAAAGAACGCCCGAACCTTGTGCTTTCAGGCGATTACAACATCTGCCATGAGGCAATAGACATCCACGACCCTGTGAGAAACGCCACAAACTCAGGCTTCTTGCCGGAAGAACGCCAGTGGTTCACCGACTTCCTGAGCGACGGCTACATCGACAGCTTCAGACATCTCTGCAAGGAGCCCAATCATTACTCCTGGTGGAGCTACCGCGCCAACGCAAGAGCCAACAACAAAGGCTGGCGCATTGATTATCATATAGTTACAGACACATTAAAAGACAATATCGTCGATGCGTCGATATTTCCGGAAGCGAAACACTCCGACCATTGCCCGATTTTTGTCGAACTAAATAAATAAGGTATGAATGTTGCAGCGTTAGTATCGGGCGGCGTCGACAGCTCAGTGATAGTGCCTCTCCTCAAGGAGCAAGGCATTGACCCTCATATCTTTTACATCAAGATAGGACTCGAGGGCAAGGAGGATCTGATGGACTGTCCGTCGGAGGAAGACATCGAGATAACCACTTATATCGCTAAGAAATACGGCTGTAAGTTCGACATCGTGGACCTGCAGAAGGAGTATTACGACCGTGTGGCGGCATACACCATGGACTCGGTGCGCAAAGGTCTCACCCCCAACCCCGACGTGATGTGCAACCGCTTCATCAAGTTCGGCGCCTTCGAGGAGAAGGCAGGCTATCAGTTCGACCGCATCGCCACAGGTCACTACGCTCAGCAATGGATTGACGATGAAGGAGTTGCATGGCTCGGCACGGCCGTCGACACCTTCAAAGACCAGACCGACTTCTTGGCAAGAATCACCTATCCGCAGCTGAAAAAGGCGATGTTTCCTGTTGGAGGCATCCCGAAGAGCGAGGTGCGTCAATTAGCAGAGAAATATGGTCTCCCAAGCGCTCAACGCCATGATTCTCAGGGCATCTGCTTCTTGGGAAAGATAAACTACAACGACTATATCCGTGAATATGTCGGCGAGAAGGAAGGCGACATCATAGAGCTCGAGACCGGCAAGAAACTCGGCAAACACAAAGGCTTCTGGTTCCACACCATAGGTCAGCGCAAGGGCTTGGGCTTAGGCGGCGGCCCGTGGTTCGTGGTGAAGAAAGACACCGAAAACAATATCGTTTACGTCTCTCAAGGTTATGATCCTGAGGCGCAATACACCAACATCATCGAATTGGTCGACGTTCAGGCGATGAACCCTGTTATAAAATTCATTGAGGGTCAAAAGGTTAGATATAAAATCCGTCATCAGCCGGAGTTCCGCACCGGAACGCTCAGCATCACAGAAAAAGGCTTGAAAATCAACAGTGACGTGATGATTTCCGGTGTCGCCAGCGGACAATTCGGCACGATTTATCATGAAACCGAGCCTGTGGTTCTTGGTTCGGGTGTGATAGAGTGATTGCTCTTTTTAGTTTCTCGCAGATGACGCAGATGACGCTGATATTCTATTGCTAAAATCTGCTGTATCTGCGTAATCTGCGAGAGATAAATACATTATTCAGCGACCGTTTCTGCCACCTTTTTCCAGCCGAGGAGCACCATGACGAACTCGACGATGAAGCAGATGCCAGCGAGAATCGTACCAATGACAGGAATGATGCTGAAAACACCACCTGCTATACCGATAATCATGGCTATGAACAACATCTTCATACCTTCTTTGCCAACGAATGTCTCCGACTTCTTAAGGCCGTTATAGCCCATCAGCATGAATACACATGACACTATGACTGCGAGTGGTCCGAGAATCCATCCGATGGCCGGCACAAATCTGAGCATGATTGACAGAATGTGCAGCAAGACACCATTGCACAAATACTTGGCAAACGGGACATCGGCCGGTTCAACCAAAGATTCCATGTCTTTAAGTCTGATGAAGAATGCTATGTAACCTGAAGCGACGCACACATTAGCAATATTGACAATCCAGCCCAACAGCGGGATAAAGCTGAACAATGCTGACACCATGCCTGCAATTGCGAACAACATGACATTTTTGTAAATCGCCCCAGTGGTGCGATTCCACAACTGAATTTTACTCGTTTCCATAATGTAATTTTTTAGTTAATTAATTAGTTAATTGCGCAACAAAATTATACACAATATTTCACAATTCCAAATCTTTTTGGATTTTTACAAAAAAAATGCGGGGACGCGCTTCGCGCGTCCCCGCATTATCTAATGTCTAATATCTAATGTCTAAAGACTAAAGACTAATTAATCCTCATCCTTCTTCGACTCCTCGTAAGCCTTCAACAGCTTGGTCTGGACGTCGGCTGGGACCTGTGCGTACTCAGCGTAAGCCATTGTGAATGAGCCACGGCCTGAGGTGAGTGAGCTGAGTGATGTTGAATAACGGTCCATCTCTGCGAGCGGCACTCTTGCGCGGATAATCTGGTAATTTCTGTCTGAATCCATACCCATGATGATAGCGCGACGGCCCTGGAGGTCGGTGTTGACAGCACCCATCATATCTTCTGGCATACGGACTGTGAGATCGTAGATAGGTTCCATGATCTTAGGACCTGCTGCCTTGAATGCGATTGAGAATGCCATACGACCGGCGATCTTAAATGCCATTTCGTTTGAATCGACTGGGTGCATCTTACCATCGTACACGTAGACGATGATATCACGTGCGTAAGAACCTGTCAATGGGCCTTCTTCCAAACGCTCATTGATACCTTTCAAGATAGCTGGCATGAAACGTGCGTCGATAGCGCCACCGACGATACAGTTCTTGAAGATGAGCTTGCCGCCCCATGGGAGGTCGTACTCCTGAGTGTCACGGACCTGGAGGTCTGTTGGGTCGGTGTAGCCTTCATAGTAAGGAGCCAAGCGCATGTGAACCTCACCGAACTGACCTGAACCACCTGACTGTTTCTTGTGACGATAGTCGCCGTTAGCAGCCTTTGTGATGGTCTCTCTGTAAGGGATCTTAGGTGATGCGAACTCAACAGCGATCTTGTGGACGTTGTCGAGGTACCATTTGATTGTATTGAGGTGATATTCACCCTGGCACTGGAGGATGTTCTGTTTCAACTCGCGTGACATACCTGTGATGATTGTCGGGTCTGTCTTGTGCATATCGTTGAGGATACCGCCGAGTTTCTCATCTTCCTGTGAGTTGACTGCCTTGATAGCGACTGAGAAGATAGGTGTTGGGAACTGGATTGCTGGGAATGCAGCTTCAGCGACCTTAGCGTCGACGAGGCTATCGCAAACGCGGACATCTTTCAACTTGATTGTTGAGATGATATCGCCAGCGCAAGCTTTCTCGACTCTCTCGCGGTTCTTACCGTTAGAAACGAGGATCTGTGAGATACGCTCTTTGTTGCCTGTACGTGGGTTGACGAGGTCCTGAGCCTCTGTCACTGTACCGCCGTAGATACGTGCCATAGCGACATCACCGACGTTCTGTTCGTTAGAGATCTTGAAGAAGAACATTGCTGTTGGCTCGTTCACGTCGTTGTGGAACTCTGTGCCGTTTTCAGCTTTGATAGGAGCAACGTGTGCCGGTGATGGGCAAGCGTTGACGATGAATTCGAGGAGACGTGAAACGCCTGCACCGCTCTTTGCTGCGCCGCAGATGACAGGGAATATCTCACGCTTTGCGATACCCATGCGGATACCGGCTTCCATATCTTCTTCTGAGAGTGTACCTTCGTCGAAGAATTTCTCCATGAGGGCGTCGTCACCTTCTGCAGCGTGCTCGATGAGCTCGTTGTGGAGTTCTTCAGCCTTGTCAGCAAGGTTAGCAGGGATGTCCTGAACCTCAGGAGCGCCGTTGCCGTTCTTGAAGACGAGCATCTTCTTCATGATGAGGTCGATGACAGCATTGAAGCCTTCACCAGCGTTCACTGGGAACTGGATTGGAGTGACCTTATCACCGAAGTATTCTTTCAACTGATGAATTGTATCATCGAAGTTAGCGTTGTTGTGGTCGAGCTGGTTCATGAAGAACACCACTGGCTTGTTTGTGTTAGCAGCGTGTTTCCATGCGTTTTCTGTTGTAGCCTCAACACCTGACTGTGAGTTGACTGTGAACACAGCTGTGTCAGCAGCGGTCAGACAAGCGACGATATCGCCAGAAAAATCGCTAAAGCCAGGAGTATCCAAGATGTTGATTTTCTTGTCGTTAAAGATTGTGTAGCATAAGCTGGCGTTAACAGAGATACCGCGCTCCATCTCGATTGGACGGTAGTCTGACACTGTGTTCTTGCTGGTAGTGTCGCCTTTTCTGTTGATGAGCTTGCCTTCGAAAATCATGTTTTCTGCAAGCGTGGTCTTTCCGGATTTAGCAGCTCCAATGAGAGCGATGTTCCGAATGTCGTCTGTCTGAAATACCTTCATTTTAATCTAAATTCTATATTTTTATTAATTAATTTCCAATGTGGGCGCAAAAATACAAAAAAAAACCATACCTATTAAATAAATAGGAAATTATTTTTAAACCCGTCATTTCGACCGGAGCCGTTAGGCGAAGCGGAGAAATCTCATCCAAACAGATAATCCGCTTTATTGCATGAGATTTCTCCATTCCGCTTCGCTACAGTCGAAATGACGTGTGGACTTGATTCCATTGCTCCTCTTTAAGTTTCGCTCCCAGGTTCTGTATCACATTTTCCGCTAAACAGTTACCAAGTTCACCAGATTTTTTGAGGTCGTAGCCCTTGATGATTCCTGCGAGGAATCCCGCGGCGTACATGTCGCCTGCGCCAGTGGTGTCGATGACTATGACATCGTTGCAGTCGACTTTTACCACTTCGTCGCCTCTCTTGATGAACGAGCCTTTCTTCCCGACTTTCACCACTGCAATTTCGCAATGTTTTGCAAGGAATTCGAGAGTCTCTTCAGGAGTGCTGTGTGTCAATGCTTTAGCCTCTTCCTCGTTGGCGAAAACGATGTCGATTTGAGGGATGAGCTCCATCAAAAAGTCGCGGTTATCTTCGACCACATTGTATGAAGCGAGGTCCAAAACCACCTTGCAGCCCGCCTGTTTCGCGAGTTCTATCGCCCTCTTGAACAACGGACGGTTTGCGATAAGATAACCCTCGACATAGCAGTAGTCCCAGCCCTTGAAAATGTCTAATGACAGATGGTTTTCGCTCAGCAAGACAGCTGCTCCGAGGTGTGTCGCGAATGTTCTTTCACCGTCAGGAGAGATGATTGCCTGGGCAATGCCAGAAGGCACGTCGCCATGGAACATGATAGGCTTCACTCCAACCGATCTCATGGCGTTGTCGAAGAACTTGCCGGCTTCGTCATTGCCAGTAAAACCTATAAAACCAGTCTCTACACCGCTTTTTGCCAGCCCATGAATTGTGTTAGCCGCCGACCCGCCTGGAGCCATGGTGTTGTCGTATCTCTCCAAAGTCTTTGCAACCTTTGCGGAAACTTTCTCATCAACGAGCTGCATAGAGCCTTTCGGCAGTCCTAACTCATTGAGAATGTTGTCGTTATCGATTCTCGTGAGAATATCAACGAGAGCGTTTCCAATACCTAAAACTTTTTTATTCATATTCAATAATTTTTTTCGTCATTTCGACCGACCGAAGGGAGTGGAGAAATCCTCCATCCCCATAATCATTTAATTATCGGTTTTGACTTAATGATTTTACTCAAAAGGATTTCTCCATTCCGTTTCATTTCATTACACTCCAGTAGAAATGACGGTGGGTTATCAAAAAAAAGAATGAACGCCTTTAGGGTATTCATTCCTCAATTAATGACATGAAACATAAAAAATTACACTTTGTAATCTCTCTGCGCCCCCTTCAGGACTTGAACCTGAGACCCCCTGATTAACAGTCAGATGCTCTAACCAACTGAGCTAAGGAGGCTATAACGGTTT